>Ga0123353_10015909_pt1 | contig 10964 bp, 7 predicted proteins | sample TergutLab28metaG_3_FD_92763 | JGI IMG/M metagenome (GOLD analysis project Ga0123353, IMG submission 92763) | Labiotermes labralis P3 segment gut microbial communities from Petit-Saut dam, French Guiana - Lab288 P3 | ecosystem: Host-associated > Arthropoda: Insects > Digestive system > Gut ... | reverse complement strand
TGACGATTAAAACACTTTATTATCCAACAGATGCACAAATATGTAATTCGTAGATACAATTAGAATTATTATAAAATATTTTAAAATATTTAAAATTTCAAAACTGGACGTAGTCGGTGTTATGGCAGCATATATGCTGCCATAACACCGACTACGTGCATGTCAACGGACACGATAGAACTATTGCTGTAATTTTAGCCAAACACTCTATGAAGCTCACTGATGATGGATCCCTTGTGATCCGAAACATGTTGGAGCAATTTTAAATATTTTTAAATATTTTATAATAATTCTAATTGTATCTACGAATTATATATTTGTGCATCTGTTGAATAATAAAGTGTTTTAAGAGTATATTCATTTCATACCACACAGAATTCACATTGTTGCTGTAGTACAAATGTCGACTGCATATTACTGTGTAGCCATAAGTCTATACTGATATTAAGAATTGCACGTAAACCATGAATGCATTATGTGGGCTGTATGTAGAATCTCTACTGTAAGCAGGCGACAGACGAAATAATTACTGTAGTTTAAATGGTTAAGGAACACAAAGCAAGCAGTAATGTTAGCGTCTGAACAATAAGTGAAGAGTTCTGTTGTGCAGAGTAGTGAAGTTTCTGCTGTTACGTTTTTAGGCGCCATTGCAAAATTGCGAAAAGTGGCTATTAGCGTCGTCGTGTCCGTCCGTCTGTCCGCATGGAACAATTTGGCTCCCACTGCACGGATTTTCATGAAGTTTGATGTTGGAGTATTTTTCCACAAAACTGCAAGAAAATTCAAGATTCATTAAAACCAGACAAGTATAAAGATTGTTTAACTGTACACATTTTTGATCATATCTCACTCAGTTATTCTTAAAATGAAAAATGTTTCAGACGAAAGTTGTAGAGAAAAACGAAACACACTTTTTTGTATCCAATAAACTTTTTTTTTCTAAATCGTGTCTTTTATGAGATAATGTGGAAAAATATGTATAGCGAGGCAGGCCACAGACGGCGATACGGCGCAAGCGTATTGCATGCTGGATATCTAAGGCTACACACACACACACACACACACACACACACACACACACACACACACACACACACACACACACACACACCCACACACACACACACACAGGTTGCGAATTATTTATCCCTTTTCCACTGCAAGAATGGTTGCACGAATGCATCTCAGTGTTACGTTACACGCACATTGCCTCACATGTGTCCTCTTTTGTACCGCCAATATCTTATACTGCGTAACACGTGATATTGTCTTTGTTGTGTTTCCAATGGTAGTGCAGTACCAACATTGTAATTAGTCCTCTAAGTATTTGGCAGCTATTCAAAAAATGTTATGCTCGTTTTTATCCCCAAGGCACGTCCATAAAAAGAATTGGTTTCGTCACTCTATAAATAGATAAACCGTCATCGCTGAATTCAATACACGTTTGTTCAGCGATGAAAAACGTGTACTGTTCCCCCCTCCATGACGAACACCATCCTCAGCTCAAAGCCTAATTACACAGGAGCGGGGTGTGGAGGAGCGAGTGTTATTATCAACAACACACAGATGGGTTACTGTTGGATGTCAGCCGATAATTGTATAAAAGGGGTTTTCTTTGCAATATTTCACCAAACACTCTGAAGAAGATTTTTGTACTTCTAGGCCGGCAGAGCGCAGTCGGTATAGGCGACTCTCTATGGGCTGAACGGTCCGTAGATCGAATCCCAGAGGGGGCGATATTTTCCGCACCGTCCAGTCCGGCCCTGGGGCCCACCCAGCCTCCTATATAAAGGGTACGGGGTCTTTCTTGGGGGTATAGTGGTCGGGGCTTGGCGTTGACCACCCACCCCCATCTAGCGCCGAGGTTAAAGAAATAGTAGAGCTATACCTCTACTCCACGTCTGGACCTACGTGGTCTGTTATAGGGTGAAATTTACCTTTACCTTTACCTTGATTCATAAACTGAAAACATTGCTCACATACATAAACTAGATTACAGCATTTAAATTTGGAAATTAAATTACTATGACAACGTGCATGTACGTATCCTGTAGTTTTGTCTGCTCCTGAGGCGTATTGTGATCTTATGTGCAAAATGCAATGGACTTCTTATTTATTGACCAGTCATCAGAACTTAAGGTTTATGACTTTCCTTTTTTGCTTTAGTCAAAGCAATTAGAGAAATTTATTCCCTCTTATTTTTCTTCGTTTCTTTAACGACGTTGTAAGTAGGTTATACTAGGTTCCAGGAATGCACAAATTCCTGGTTCCAAGTCACCCGAGCTACTGAATTTTATACGGTGGTGACCAATATATGTGGGTTCTCAGTGAGGAATTTGCTTCGTGTCGTTCTTCTGTAACATAGAATTTTGAGGTGTCTTTTAAATTTTTGGAAAATTTGTGGACTACTGCTAGATACTACAGAGGGTCAAATGGTGTTTCAGTTAATTGGACATTGATTTGGAAAGGATGTGGAAGGAAACGATCATGCAGTTTTTTAAAACATATTCCAGGCATCTGCCTATGGAAAACACGAAAATTGTACCCACGCCGAGATCGAAACAAGGACTTCTGTGATGAAAGTAAGAAGTTTTAAAGTCTGAGATAGCTGATTTTTTAAATCTATTTCTATCGAATCGTGATAAAATATTATCCAATTTATGCACATTCTTAAATATTGTGTACCGTATAATGAATGGAATACATTGAAAACAAAATGGTTTGACAAGATTTAGTTTATGGTTCCCGTACCAGATGTCACAGAAGTTGTTACCACTCTTCGGGCGCCATTACTTGCTGAAGAAAAGTAGTGAGAACAGAACTTGGTAATCTCTGATTTTTTTTTCTTGAAGTGCATGTAGGAACTTTAAAAGAACTGGGCTCAAAATAGACGCCAGTGGCGGGTTCTAGTGAACACGGCAATCAAACTTCTGATTCTCTTCACTGAGTTGCATTTTGCGATCAGCTGAGGAACTTTTAGCTTTTCAAGGATTCTGTTCCATAAGAGGTAGGCTGGCGCATGAATTGTCTTGAGCATTTTTGTATACAACTACACCAACAGCAACGAGAATTAGTAAAAGAACAAGTCTATGGAGAATTGATTCTTGGCTACGAAATTGCAAATGAAACAAGCGTGTGTATGGTGTAATTATATTCAGGCACAATTTCTCAAAATTTGATCATAAGAGCGACCTGGCGCTTGGGATTTTGCATTTTATGGTAATAGAGAGAACTGCCGAAATTGCACCATCGTCCCTATTTTGTAGCCCGTAATTAAAGTAATTTAAGACGACAGTACAGTAATTTGTCTGGAAGAACAGAAATTCTGGACAAAATACTAAAGCTTCTGTGTAACACTTTTAGAAGGCGGACAGAATTATTTATATATTTTGTTTCTGTTTTCCTCTGTTGAATAATGCAGCGCTTGCTGATAACACATACCGTATACAGAGTGACTCTTCAGACAGGGGGAGGAAGGCCGGTTTGTGAAAAGAGATGAGAAGAAAAGGGTCAAAATGACGGATGACAAGGGCTTCTTTGGTCTCAGCGTGGGGCACGATGTTGTTTCACACGAAGAGGGTCGAATATGTCATATAACCACGCGGCTCCGGCCACTCTACTTGCAAGAAATATCCCCACGAACTGCTGGCCCCATTTCGTAGCAAGGTTTGAGGTTCTAAGAGCCTTGACTATGAACTGCAGCGTTCCCATTGTAGGCCGGGAAAAGTTTAAACTTTATTTCTACCCTGTAAGAGCCAGCATGGCGCAGTCGATATAGTGAGTAGTCTACGGGCTGGAAAACTTGGAGATCGTGGTTCGATTTTAGGTAGAGACAACAGATTTTTTCTCTTCTTCAAAGCGCCCAGACCGTCTTTGGTGCCCAAAGCCTCTTTTTCAATGGGTACAGTGGACGCTTTTCCCACGGTAATGTGGAACGAGCTAAAGCTTACCACACAGATCTAAAGTTGACGTTCAGTGTGGGTGGAACTGTACCTCCACGGCGTGCACACAGACTGATGTAGTTTTATCTTGTACTCAGTAGAAGGGAGCTGATATAGCGCAGTCGGTATAGTGTTTGGGCTGCGGGCTGGAAAACTAAGCATTGTGGCCCAATTCCTGGCAGGGACGAGAGATTTTTTGCTTTTCCCAAACCGTCCAGACCGGTTCTGAGGTTGAACCAACCTCGTGTTCAGTGGGTACAGCGGTTTCTTTCTCCGGGAGTAAAGTGGTCGGTATGTGGAGCTATCCCCTCACTTGGACCAAATACAGAGGTTTCGAATATCTGGAGTTATTCGCCCACTTCCCCTGTAAGCTTTCATGGCCAGCAAAGGGACACATTTGCCTTTTTTACTTCACTTTACCTTTAGCTGGAGGCAGCATAATTTCTCCAAAACTTCTCCCACAGTACCCTAAGAAACAACAATAACGTCACCTCATTTGGACCCTCAGAGTACTGCAGAGCGGAGTCACATTATTTGTGCAATCTAGAATCATAACTTGCATAGCCACGTGTCATAAAATCGGAAGGCCTTGTTAACATTCATCATAAGAGTAACTGTCGGATATACAATTATGCACAGACCATTTAGCATTTGTTTAAACACATCTAAGCACACAGTGTCGGGTACCGTAGTTGGTCCAGAGGGACAGGAAATAGCAGGAAGTTGAATAAAGTTGTATAGGAAGAGCTTCACTTGTGGTAGCCTTCATAAGGTAAGTTATTATGACACCAAAATGAGGAGAATGAATGCTCAGGGCAAGTAGCATGCATGAAACACACGGTGAATTTGTGCAAAATTTTAGTATTGAAGTTTGGGGGAAATAATCTACTTGAGCGAACTGAGCATAGATGGGATTGTAATGTTAATATCTTTATAAAGAAGGGTATTATACTAGATTCGACTGGATCACTATCGGTTTTAGTATCTGATTCTTTTGAACACTGTAATAACAGTTGTATGGAGTTACTTCATTGATGAATATCGTTCTTAATTGCGTTACAGCTCTAGCTTTAGACGTGTTTCTTCTAAGATATGATGCAGACCTTTTGAAGCCAATTACGCTTCATTTAACACGGAGGTCTGGTGCCTGCTGCTAGCACAGACTGCAGGCTACCCTCCAAGCCCTCAGCCTTGTGAAACACCGCCAGGATTCTCGTGCCTTCCAGAACTCCACTTCAGTGTTCACGGTTGGGCTGATTCTCAATGTCAGTTTGAAACGTTATCAATTATGCAACAATGTGTTTGGTCCAGGACAGGAAGGAGCTTAAGAGAGCTGACTGGTTATACGCCATAGAACGTGTGTAGCTTTACAACAGGGGTGGCAAAACTTTGCCGCCAACCATCAGTCCGAAGTGCAATAATGGTTGGATATTTTCATTATCGTAAAGCCTAGATAGATGGGTCGCTATAGTGACTAAGCTGTGTTCTGCAAGCCGGTGGAGGTTAAGGTAAAGGTAAAGGTTTTTCTCTGTATACCATGAAGGCTTATGGGGCTGAGTTGAGGTAGAGCTCATTTTTAACCTTGGTGCTAGACAGAGGTGAGTGATCAGTTGCACAATCCTCCTGCCTTAAGCGCGTGATAAGAACCCTGATACCCTTAGCAAACAAGACTGGTTGCGCCTCAAGAGCTCCTGTTGTCGTTTAGCAGAAAAGAAAAAAATTTTGCCCCTGCCGGGAAACAAACAAGATCGTCCAACCCATAGCCTAGCGGCTATATCGACGACTGTATACGTCGAAATCTATTTTATTTTGTTTATGTTTCATTTAACGACGCTCGTAGGTGCTGAGACTTGTAGCAATAGCGTCGAATGACTTTGGAGTTGTGTGCTAGGAGCAGGCTGTGACCTAAGTTAGAAACCATACGATGTTCTGAGGGTGTTGAAGAAAATCACGGAAACCTCGGTCAAGACAGTCGGTGTTCCGGCCAGGAACGTGCGAATGCGCAGATAAATTCCATGCATTTTTTGCACAGCGTCCAGACAGTTCCTACTACCCACCCTGAGAAACCATTCAGTGTGTGGTCATTCCATGGCTCAGGCGGTTGGTCGTCGTTCTTTTACTGTGGAGGACCGGCCTGTTCATGTGAGATCTGTAGTGGACAACGTGGTCCTGGAGCAGGATTTTCTTCAAGTACTTCCCTTTTCCCTTGTCAGAATCATTCCAAAAATTTTCTATGTGTTATTCTGACCGGAAGGCAAAGAGACGAAACCAGGGAACCTTCCAAAAAGCAGTGTTCTTTCAGATATCGGGGAGCATTTGATAGAAAAGTGCTTTCACTTTTAAAAAAAATAGCGTATATCTACGGTTCCTTACCTGGGCTTAAAGTAGTTGGAGAATAAGTCTGACCACATCTCGAGATAGTGACTGAGGTAAAAGTGCGCGAAACAATGAAACTTCTTGCACTCCCACTTACGCCCTGGTGGTGAGCTGCTTGATTAAATACCGCGACAGTTTTACAGTTATCCTTTTTCAGTAAAACTGTATTAGAATGACAGGAGTGCAAAACTTGACGGAGACAAGTAAACGTTTGAAGTAACCGTACAATAGTTCAGCTGTTAGTGACCGGTTTCTCGCTACGAGACGTTTAATTCAACCGTGGAGCAGTCAATTTTGAATTTGCTATCGATAAAGTGTAACTGAACCTCTTATTTCTCCCAGAGCACTTCCTTTTTCAGTTTCACTTAATATGTGTTCGTTCCCTGTAATCTGGAAGAATGGAATTGAACCGATCAGAGGCCATATTTCGACAGGGATGTTTTCAATCCACGATGAGGCTAAAGAACAAGTGATCAGTTTATAAATATCAGCAAAAAAAAAAATAAATTTCTTGGTTTCATACACACCCACGTAAGTAACGGGAAACCTACCTCTGTACTTAAAATAGTACGCTATGAAGAGTTACGGTGAAATGGATTTAAATTTGAGACATTAAACCTTTGAACTAACTGAAGGCTGGTAGTAAAATTCAGAGTCGGTTTGCTTACCGCTCCTCCCCTGCAGAAAAACCATAAAAACCCTTTGGACATGGGAATGAGTGGACACCGGGATATGTCTGGATGCAGAAGTCAGAGAAGTGCCTGATCGTATGCGAGTTCAAAGAGGTTTATTTAGTCACTTTACGTAGTGCGTTACACTGCCTTGCTCTGTGGTTTTCACACACTGCATAGGGATAAAAAATAAAGTATACTCGGTTTCCTGTGAAATATATTTAATGTTTTAATTTACTGCAAATTCTACCGGATTTTGAAACGTTCCACTGCAGATGTGGCTTATCGGGTATCTTATGAGGTTAGAAAAATCAGAAAGGAGGATATTATGTAAATATTGGTTATTAAAAGCTACTTTATTGCCTTCAGGACCTAAAAAATTAATCATCTTCACTATATACGAGTATTATTACAAGAAATAAGGCAAGGTGAATAAGATGGGTGGGGCGATCCCAGTGGCCTCGCGGTCTAAGGCGCAGGTCTACGGCAGCTCGCCTGCTGAGATTGTGGGTTCGAATTCCGCGGGAGGCGTGGATGTTTGTCTCTTGTGAGTGTTGTGTGTTGTTAGGTAGAGGTATCTGCGACAGGCTGCTCACTCGTCCAGAGGAGTCCCACCGACTGTGGTGTGTCGTTGTGTGTGATCTTGAAACCTAATGAATGAGGAGGCCCTGGCCAGTGTTGGGTGGCAGTGCCACAAAAAAAATTAGATGGGTGGGGTGTACAGCATGGAGATGACAGAGACGAAACACATCCAGTGTCTTACCTAGAAAGCTTATAGAAAACAGGCATAACTGGGAGAATAATATTGACACGTTTCTTCAAGAATTGCGTGCAAGCCTGTGAGCTGGAAACGTCTGGATTAGGATAGTGCTATGTGACGACATTTTTGTGTGTCTGTTATATCCTTCACTTTATGTAAATGTCTCAGATTTTCTTGACCGGTGGAAGAGTTAAAACATTTCCAACAGTGTCTCTCTCTTTACAGTGACGTAATAGACTTCGTGATATAAAGTAAAGAAACTGCTGCGTGCGCAAGACACAGCGTGTCGTGTGAATGCAGACACGTGAAGAAATCATAGTTGAGAAAAAAACATGCAGTTAAAAAATACGAGTAAATAATATCAAGTCTTTATTCCTTCTTTATACATCTTTGTGGCAAACTGCTATCATCAGGCGTAACAAACACAAGTGCCAGTTTTAACTGTTTCTGTCATAAAATGTACATACGTTTAAAGTACAGTATAACTCCACTTCGCGGATTAATTGGGATGGCGAGACATCCAGATATACAGAAAATCCAGATAACTGGATTGTTTTTTAAAATAAGCTATTTCGGCAGTTTTAAGGGGAAACAAATTTCTACAAAAAACTGTTTTAGTTTACACGTTTATTTACGTACAAGTAAAATACATAATTCCATTTATGTATTTGACAAATGGGAGAAAAATTTAAGCCATAAAAAATGTAGGACAATTAGAGTAAGAAAATGTTTATCCGACGGGCCAAGCCGTCCGGAAAAGTGACGATCCGGATTACTAGCGTACGGATAAGTGGAGTTCTACTATATCCCTAAAATTTAAGAGTCACGACTTGACTACATTCGTGCTTACCAATTTTAGCTTGCAGCTAAAGCAGAAACGTTCACTGACTATAGAACATACCAACTGCAATAGTTACCGAAACCTGTAGCTAATTTAAATGCCAGTTCTAATGTTAATTTGCACAAATCAAATTGTGTTAGAACGGAAAGACCGTGAAAAAGAATTACATTATACAACATGGCACTAAATGACGAAATTTCAATAGTGCCAACATTAGAAACGAAAGTTCATTTAGTCTGTCTTTATAACGTGAGAGATTTTAATTTCTCACAAGAATCTTGATGAACACCCGTGTAACGCCGTGCCGATTGGTGCGTAGTTACCAAAATTTCGGAGGAGCTTTCTGCCTGCATCTTTAGGGTATATGTAACTGAAGAAAACACAGAAGATGGAGCCAGAAAGTACCTCCGAAACGTTGGTAAGGCTTCACCAATCAACATGGTGTCATATACGATAATAATTTAAACCTCCATCCTGCATATCTTTCCGTTCTTTATCCGGAGAAAAAAACGTGTTGAACAAAACAAAATGCATTCCCGCATTGTTGGCTTCAACGGGAACAAACATCTGGCCGGTGGATCGAAAAAGCTGGTTGATCCGCCGAGATAACAGGTGAATAAAATGTAATAAAATACACATAATGATCATAGAAATGCCTTATCAATTACAGATAAAAAAAACACGTATATTTTTCATGTTTTCGTTAGTAATGGAGGCAAAATTTAAGCAAAAATTTCCAGCAATTTTGATATTTCTGGAAAAGACAGGCATATAAGCCGTTTGGTCAGCTATAAAAATGCCAGTTTGGGGTGGGGGTGTACAACGTGCCACACTGGGGAGGCAGAACGCTCTTCTCGAGTCTCTGGTAGCCGCGTTGAGTTCCCAATAGACACATCTGGCTCCCCCAAGTAAAAGTAATTACCCACCCCTGAATTGAGTGTATCTTCCAAAAGAGTTCAAACAAGTTGTATATTTTAGTGAAACGGCTGAATGTGTAAGTGAGCCAAATGGATTAGGATCTACTTTGAGCTAGAAACTTAAGCCCTTTCATTGAGCAAACTGCAGAGGAGCAAGTCACATGCACCGAGCGATAGAAGGGAGGCAGATGGTCAAATAAATCACTAAAAGCTTGTAGGGGAGGTTTACTAAATTCCGTATGCCAACACGAGCAGATTATATTGCGAATATTTTTGCGTGGACGATGTAAAGTATCGTGTGTTCGTCTTTTCTCTAAATAAACAGTGAAGGGGTAAATGTGGGATGGCGATGATTGAAGATCCAGATGGCCGAAGAGTGGAACAAACAGTAGGTTACAAGGATGGACATCAGTCAGCTGAAATCACTGTGTTGATGTCCAGTGACTGTAGACAATTCACGCAGGAGAAATCAGCGTAACTACTAGAAGTGTCATGTAACAATTCTCATCCGTAGCAACGATTATCATAGAGAAGGAGCTTTTTCGCCAGTTCTGTCTCTCAAGCACGCCCTGATCATTGAGAGTTGTTTGAAAATAATGGCTTGGATATATGTGCACGTTAAGTGATTCCTTGTAACAGAGTTTGCTGTAATACCGACTCAATTGTAGTTATTGGTCACTGCTATTTATTGCTGCTAGCTTCTGATCTTGTCCTTGACTATCATGATATATTACACTAATACACATGAATCCATCACAATCTCACACCCTATTTTAAAGGAACCTTTTTAGCCACATTAGCAGAATTTTGAAAAGCAAATATTAGCTTCGTCGCGTCTGCATGTCGCGGATTTTCATGAAATTTGAGGATTATTCGAAAATGTGTCAAGAAAATTCAAGATTTATTGAAATCTGATAAGAACAACAGTTACTTTAGATGAACACCTAAGTTTATTTATGACATGTCGCTGAATTCTTCTTAGAATGGGAATGTTGCAGACAGACTTTGTGAGAAAATCAAAATACAAATTTTATGTTCAATTTTTTCCAGAAAATCTTAACATTTATGAAACAATGTGTGAAAAATATAGTTGAGCTAGACAGGCCACAGACGCAGAAAAGGTGTGGTTTCCATGATGGACGACTAAGGAAAGAATATAAACACACTCATAACATGTAATTATTATTGCTCTTCTATAACAACAATGACTACCCGAACGCGCCTTAGCTTTGCATTATACGTACATTGCCTGTCGTGTATTGTTATCCTCCAGTCTACACATAAATCTCCAAATGGCGTTTCATTCAGATCACGCAGTTACTATTTTGGGTGTATTTCTTACGTCTCATTTGGCATGCTATTCAGTGCATCTATCTTATTGACCTTGATTCGATGATTGTAACAGTACATGGCAAGATGAAAAATTAATAATTTTCAACTTATAAATATTACTCCCCC
>Ga0123353_10015908_pt1 | contig 10965 bp, 9 predicted proteins | sample TergutLab28metaG_3_FD_92763 | JGI IMG/M metagenome (GOLD analysis project Ga0123353, IMG submission 92763) | Labiotermes labralis P3 segment gut microbial communities from Petit-Saut dam, French Guiana - Lab288 P3 | ecosystem: Host-associated > Arthropoda: Insects > Digestive system > Gut ... | reverse complement strand
CTATCAGCTCGAACAGCCTGGCCTGCTCGGAGAGGTGCCAATCCACCGTGGACCCTGGGTTCAGCGTCCTGACGTTCGCCACGCCCTCCGCATCCTCCACCGTGCGCATCGTGTGCGCGATGGCCCCGTAAAGGATATGCTCCTTCACGTTGTCGGCCAGAAAGGTCTCGTATGGGTCCTTTATCCGCGACGACCATGCGTCCAGCTCCTTCCCGCACGTGATGGCGTACGGGATGACCTTGCCCGCGCCCTTGAGGTTCACGGCCATCACCTTGCTCCTGAACGCGATCCCCCCGATCACCGCGCCTTCGTCGGCGAGCCTTATGTCGTCGACCACCCTGTAGATGGCCTTCGGCCTGGCCAGGCCCAGCGCCGCCTCCATGACGCCGGCCAGCGCCGCGTATGAATCGTCGCCCTCATCGTCCGGGATCCTCAGCGCGGAGAGGATCCTCCCTTTGTCGATCCCCACCGGTATGTCGCTCAGCAAAGTCCACATGAAACCACCCCCATATATGTGAATACCCTATCGGCCGGACGCATTCGTATAACCCACGTACATCATTATCGACGCGGCCACCCCGACGTTGAGCGAATGGGCGCCCCCAGGGGCCATGGCGATCCTGACGTCCATGTCCGCCGCCTCCCTGAGGCCCTTGCCCAATCCGTGCGTCTCGTTGCCGACGATGATCGCGTGCCGGGCGCCCAAGGCGGCCCCGCTCAGCTCGACGCCGCCGTGCGCCGAGGATGCGCATGCCGCGTACCCGGCTCCCCTGAGCCCCGCAATCAACCCTTCCGGCCCGCCCCCATACTCGTATAGGCGTACCCTCAAGGCTGATCCCGTGCTGGACCTGACGGCCTGCCTCCCCCTCGGCCCCGCCGCATCGCCCGCGAAGACCGCGCAGTACCCGAACGCCTCCGCATGGCGCAGTATCACCCCCACGTTCATGGGGTCCGAGACGCCGTACAAGACGACCGCGTCGCCCGCGTCGGCCATCGCCGCTGGCATGCCCGCCGCGTCGACCCGGGCCACGGGTATGGTCACGGAAAAGACGCATTTGGGGGGGACCTGCGATATGCCTATCCTATGCAGCAGATGCCTGGAGGCCGACATCACGTCCGCCCCAGCGAGCAGCCCCACCAACGCCCCCATATAGCCGTCAGGGGCCTCATCCTCGTTCCACAGCACCCTGGTCACGGGGAGCCCCGAATGGATGGCGGCCTCCAATAGCGGCACGCCGTCCAGCACCGTCTCCTGGGTGGACCCCGGGTTTCCCGCGGCCTTGGCCAGCCCCGCGTATCCGGGGTCCTTGATCGACGTCACGTACCTGATCGCCCGGCACCAGCCTTCCCGATCCGAACCATGGATCCTCCGGCACGAAGGGCCGCCTATGCCCCCCCACGCGCCCATGCGTTCATTCGACCATGGGCCCGCCTCAGACCCTCACCTCGGAGCCGCCGCCCTTGACCCCGTCGGCCCGCCTAAGCTCATCCTCCCAATCCAGGTGGCCGTACCCCGCCGCCTTCTCATCCGCGGCGAACCATCCCATGAAGTCGTCCCACATCCCCTTCGTCCAGGCCGTGTCTATCTCGGCGGTGGTGTACCTGCCCTCCCCGATGCGCTGGAACCCGAACGCGTCGCGGATGCTGGACTTCTCCGCGCCCACGGCGACCGACTCCGCGTGCTGCGGCGGTATGAAGGCGACCCCGGATATGGTGCCCAGGACCACGTCGCCGGGCAGGCATATCGCCCTGCCGACCCTGCACGGGGCGTTCATCCCGGTCATGACCACCTCGCCTATCCCGGACGGGTCGACGCCCCTATGAAAAACCTGGAAGCCCTCTATCCCGACGATCTGCTCCAGGTCCCGGATCCCGCCCCATATGACGGCCCCGCCGCGGACGGTCCTCGAGCGGATCGCCGTCGACAGGTTCCCCCCCACGAAGGTGCCTTGGAAGACCTTGTCGAACAGGTCGACGACGACGACGTCGTCCTCCTCCAGGCCGTCTATCACCCATTGGTTGTAGAAGCCCACCCTGCCGCCGTTTTCCCTGCCGTAGCCCTTGACGGCCTCGTCAAGGTCGGGCCTGGCCGGCACCATCGTGGCCGTAACGGCGCGCCCGACGAGCTTGTGCCCTAGCCTTGCCATCGTGAGCCCGCACTCCGTCTGGTTCCTGTAGCCTTTGCCCATCAATGGGCCCCAGGCCTCCTCAAAGGTCACCCTCGCGATCCTGCGCAGCAGCCCTTCGGGGACCCTGGGCCTGTTGTTGGGGAACCTCTCGCCCTTCCACTCCGAGGTGATGCTCAGTATGTAGTCCTTGTCGTCGATCGTCATACAGCCACCCCCGCGCCCACGCCGGCGCTCAGCTCCACAGCTTGTCCGCCGACCTCTCGCCGTCCCATTCCTCCGTGCCCATCCATAGCCTAGGCCAATCCGGGTGGAGGTGCATGGCCAGCGCCTCGTCGTTGAACGTTTCGAATCCCAGGCCCGGCCCGTCGGGAACCTCTATCCAGCCGCCGTCCACGATGGGCCTGGGAAGCCCCGTCACCATGTCCCCCCACCAGTCGCAGTCGACCGAATGGTACTCCAGCGCCAGGAAGTTCTCGGTGGCCGCCGCGACCTGCACGGCCGCCATGCATCCGGCGGGGCCCTCCGCCATGTGCAGGGCCATGGCCACACCGGCCTCCTGGGCCATGTCGCCGATCTTCTTGGTCTCGAGGATCCCCCCGGCCGTCAGCACGTCCGGATGGATTATCGACACGCCCCCCGCCTCCAGCAAGGGCCTGAAGCCTTCCTTGAGGTATATGTCCTCGCCCGTGCATATGGGCACCGTGGTCGAGGCCTTCAGCCGGACGTACTGGTCCGTGTACTGCCACGGCACCAGGTCCTCCAGCCACGCGACGTTGTGGCGCTCGAGCCTGCGCGCCAAGGCGATGCAGTCCTCGACGCACACGTGGCCTATGTGGTCGATGGCGAGCGGCACCTCGTGGCCTATGACGCCCCTCACCTCGCCGACGTAGTCCGAGAGGGTAACAAGGCCCTTCTCCGTGAGGCGTATGCCCGTGAACGGGTGCGCGACGTTATTAAGCTCGTACATCCTGTTCCTCACGTTCGCCCTGGCCACCCAGTCCCCCTCGGGGATCAGGCGTAGCGCCGCGTGCAGGCGGCCCATCTCCCCCAAATAGCCTAGGGGCGCGGAGACCGCCCCGGCGACCCCGGCCAGGGTCCCCAGGCCCAGGTCCATCTTGAGGAATGTGTACCCGAGGTCCATCCTCCTCCTCAGGGCCTCTCCCATCGCCTTCCCGCCGTCCCTGCCGCCGGCGTCCGTGTCGCAGTAGATGCGCACCCTGTCGCGGAACCTCCCGCCCAGCATCCTGTGCACGGGTACGCCGTAGGCCTTTCCGGCCAGGTCCCAAAGCGCGGCCTCGATCCCGCTGACCCCGCCGCCCTGCCTGGAATGGCCCCCGAACTGCTTGACCCTCCTGAAGATCCTGTCGACGTCGCAGGGGTTCTCGCCGACGATCCTGGACTTGAGCATGGCCGCGTAGGTCCTGCTCGAGGCGTCGCGCAGCTCGCCGCAGCCTTCCAGCCCCTGGTTCGTCATTATCTTCATGAGGGTGCAGTGCATCGGCGCGCCGACGACCTCGGTGAACCTCATGTCCGTGATCCTCAGCCCCGAGGGGGAGGAGCACGTGTTTACGCCTATCGGAAAAGTCGCGTCATTGCCTTCCAATCCCTACCCACCCCCTACCCACCCGCCGCCAGGCGCTTGCCCGGCGCGCGGGTCCGCCACGTCTGCGCCGCCTTAATTAAAGTGCTCCCTGCCGGTGCCGTCCGTCCCCACCCTGTACAGGGTGTTGAACACCGAGTAGTTAATGTAGTATAGGTACCCCCCGGCCAGCGTGAGGCACCATGAGTTGTCGTCGTTAAGCTTCCTCGCGTCGGTCCCGTCCATGGCCAGGGAGTAGATCGAGTACCCGTCGTCGCCGTTGGTCACGTATAGCCGCTGGCCGTCCGTGCGGACGTAGCCTACCGCGAACCCGGTCAGGCCGACCGAGCCGCGGTCCGTCAGGGACAGTCGGTATAGCCTGCCGCCGTCGGAGCCGTTGCGGAAGTAGATGTGGCCGGACCATAGGCAGAGCTCGGCCGCCTCTCCCTCGAACATGACCTCCCTGCCCGAGCCGTCCAGGCCCACCCTGCATATCGAGTACCCGTCGCCGCAGCTGACGTAGTAGATGTGGGCGCCGTCCGAGGCGATGTAGGCGGTTAGGTCGTCGTTGAGCCTCTCCCTGCCCGAGCCGTCCTTCCCGATCCTGTAGAGGGCGTACCCGTCGGAATAGTTGGAATAGTATATGTGGTCGCCGACCATGAGCAGCGCGTAAGAATCATCGCCGTTCAGCCTCTCTATTCCGCCCCCTTCCAGCGCGTACCTATATATCGCGCCCTTGTCCCAGGCGTTCCTGTAGTAGACGTGGGCGCCGTCGGAGACGATGTTGTATGGCCTGCTCCTCTGGTCCACCATGGACCCCGTTCCGGATCCGGGCGGCCGCTCATAGAGGATCCCGCGGTCCCCGACGTTGCGGTAGTAGACGGCGCCGCCCAGCTCCAGCGCCAACCCGTCATCGCCCGCCGGAACGAGCGTCTCGGCCATGGACTGGCCGTCGTCGCTTGCGGACCTGTTCGGCATCATAGGCACGATGACCAGGAAGGCCACAGTTATGGCCAATATGGCCAGGATTATGGCCTTACCCAGCCAGGCCTCAAGGAACCCTGGCTTCCCGCGCGGCCCGCCCTTCCCTTCCCCGGCCTTGGGGAGGGCCTCGGCCTCCGCGGCGGCCTCCTTGCGCATGGCCTCGCTCAGCAGCTGGTTGCGGTTCGTGGGCCTCTCATCCAAGGGTGCCCCTCCGTTCCTGCAAGGCGGCGGCCGGTCCGCCGCCTAAATCGCGGCATATGGGTTCGCAAGCGCCTTCGCCTTCATCTCCAGGTAATACCTGAACGTGTCGTACGATATGTCCGGCGGCACGAAATGGTCGATGCAAGGGATGTACCTGCCCTTCCGTATCGCGGGGAGGAGCCTCCTTATCTCGGACGCAGCGCCTTCCCTCCCCCCCGACGACAGGGCCCTCTTGTCGACGCCGCCTATCAGCGCCAGGTCGGGGTAACGCGCCCTCAGGTCCACGGGGTCGGTCCCCGCAGCGATCTCGCATGGGTACATCCCGTCCATGCCCGACTCCGTGATGATCGGTATGAGCCCCTCCATGTGGCCGTCGCTGTCCATCATGATCAGCTCCACGCCTTTCGACCGATAATAGCGGACGATCTCGCGGTATCCTTCCAGGAAGAACGCGCGCACCGTCCCGGGCGAGATTAGGGGCGCCGTCTTATAGGCCATGTCCTCCCAGATCTGCACGTAGTCGATGCCGCCCATCCCGAACGCCCTATCGTACACGGCCTTCGCGAACTCCACGCGGTCGGCGACGATCCTCGCCATCAGGCCGGGGTTCTCGATGAAGCCGACGCACGCCGCCTCCAGGCCCATAAGCTCCCTGGCTATGGCGAAGAAGCCGACCATGTTGGCGCCGACCGCCTCCCCGCGAACCCTCCTGCTCCTGACCTCGCCTTCCAGGCCTTCCGGGTACCGCCCGGGGTCGCTGCCGTCGATCCTGTGCTTGACCCTCTCGTAGTCCCCGGCGTCCTTGACCGGGTACTCCAGGTACATGGGTATGGACCGCATCGTCCTCGTCCTCCTGAGGACCAGGCCGATGTCGCTCCTGACCGTCTCTATGCCGCCTTCCCCGACGGACACGGTCTCCTCGGGGGTGGGGTGGAACCTGTAGTTCACCTGCAGCCAGTCCCTGTTGAAGGACTTGTCGAGCCCGAGGTGGTCATGCAGCTGATGGATGTCATTGACCCACCTAGGCAGACCCTCGCCGTGCCATCGGTCGAAGGTCTCCTCCCAAAGGCCCATCTCCATGTTGGGGATCCTGTCGACCCAACGGCCCTTAAGGCAGCTCACGTATCTGGTCCTTTGGTCCATCCCGCGCCTCCGTCCTCAGCCCATATGGCCCGCGGCCGCCAACACCGCGCATCGCAGCAGCCCGGCGGCCGCGTCCCCCGCCGCCCCCGCGGCCGCCAGGACCTCGCCGTGGCTCAGCGGAGCCCCACTCAGCCCGGCGGCCATGTTGGCGATGCACGATATCCCGATCACCTTCATCCCGCCGTGCGCGGCGGCTATGGCCTCCGGCACGGTGGACATGCCCACGGCGTCCGCGCCCACGATCCCGAGGAGGCGCACCTCCGCCGGGGTCTCATAGCTGGGGCCGGCGCACATGGCGTATACGCCTTCCACGTACCGGATGCCCCTCCGCATCGCCAGCCCCTTCAGCCTCTCCCTCAGAGAGGCCGTATAGACGTCCGTCATGTCCGGGAACCGCGGCCCGAACCCGTCCAGGTTGGCCCCGATCAGCGGGTTTGAGCCCGACAGATTCAGGTGGTCCGATATCACCATAAAGTCGCCCGGCGCGAGACGGCGGCTGACCCCGCCGGCCGCGTTCGTCAATATGACCGCGCCCACGCCCAGCGAGCCCATGATCCGTATGGGCAGGGCCGTGACGTCCATGCCATGCCCCTCGTAATGGTGGAGCCTGCCTCGCAATGCCAAGACATGCACGCCTTCGCACGTGCCGAAGACGAAGGACCCTTCGTGCCCCTCCACCCCGCCCCGGGGGTACCCGGGGAGGTCCGTGCAGCTGACCTTGAACGGGTCGCCCAGCCGGTCCGCGAATGGGCCCAGCCCGCTGCCCAGGACCATCCCGACCTTGGGCGGGGCGATCCCCTCCCTCCCCATCAGCGACCTCATGGCCGCCGCAGCCGATTCGACCCTACCGGCGACGCCCATCCCATCCTCAGCCAAGGACGACCTGCCTCCGCGCCCTAGAGGACTCATAGACGGCGTCGATGACCCTCATCATCTCCACGGCCTGCTCGGGCGGCGCTATCGCGGGCTCCGTCCCGTCCCTCACGCACGCGGCGAACTGCCTGAACTCCAGGTTCGGCCCTCCGCCCTTGCTGATCCTGGGGACGACGTCGGCGAGCTGGCCGCCTATCCTCGTGTATATGGCGAGGTCCTCGGAGGCCATGTCGGAGGAGTACCTGACGCCCCCGTCCGTCCCGTATATCTCGTAGAACGTCCTCTCCCTCTCGATATTTGAGGCCCAGCTTATCTCGAAGGCCATGTTGAAGCCGCCGTCGCATTGCAGGTATCCGGTGGCCATCTCCTCCACGTCGTACTTGAAGGTCGGGTGCGCGTCCGGCTCCAGCTGCGAGTAGGCGACGTACGTCTCCGGCCTGCCCAGCTTGGAATACGTGTCCGCGGTGACGGTCCGGACCTTCGGGTAGCCGAGGAAGTACAGGACCAGGTCCACGAAATGCACCCCTAGGTCTATGAAGGCGCCCCCGCCCGACTTCTCCCTCTCGCAGAACCATCCCTCGCGCGGCAGGCCCTTCCTGCGCACCCACCCCGCCTTCGCGAAGTAGACCTCCCCCAGGCTGCCTTTGGCGATGTATTTTTTAATGTACTGCGACTTCGGCGTGAACCGGTTGTTGAGCCCCACCATGAGGCGCTTCCCTGACTCCGCCCTCGCGTCCATCATCGACCTGGCCTCCGCCGCGTTGAGCGCCATGGGCTTCTCGCAATGCACGCTTATCCCACGCCTCAGCGCCTCGACGGTCACCGGGGCGTGCAGGTGGTTGGGCAGACAGACGCTTACGAAGTCGAGCCCCGGAACCCCCAGCAACTCACGGTAGTCGGTGAATGTCGCCGGGATGGAGTATTTTTCCGCCGCCGCCTTGAGCCTCGCCTCATCCAGGTCGCAGGCGGCGCAGATCTCCACCTCACCGCCTATCGACGAGTATCCGCTCAGGTGCTTCCCGGAGACCCCACCGGTGCCGATGATCCCATATCTCAGCCTGCGCATGGCCTATCCCCTCAGATACTTTCTGATCTCCTCGAGCGTCGGGTCGACCGGGTCCGGCTCCAGCCCGGGTATATACCTGCAGGCCTCGAGCAGGGCCGGGGCGTACTTGCCGTAGATCCCGGTGCAATGGTGGATGTATGGGCCGTAGATGATCTTCTCTTCCCAGAGCGGCCAGTCGCCCACCTCGAACCATACGAACGTGCCTTTGTTCATGGGCCCCGCGACGGCCTTTCCGTGGCCGAACAGGAGCTTGTACTCCCCATGCATCCCGTCGAACCTGCTGACCGTGATGTCGCCGGCCTGGAGCTCGTAGTCGCCCGCCGCCGGAATGAACATGTCGTAGTGCTTGTTGAACGCGTTGGGCGCGCCCTTCTTGTGCAGGCAGTGCGCGAAGTTGCCGCAGTGCCATAGGAGCTCCGAGTTGTCGTTCGACGGATGGCGCACGGTCAGGTCCGCGAAGAACGTGGGGTTCTTGTGCAGTGAGGCCGCCTGCGCCATCACGGAGGTTATCGCGCCATGGATGTCGGTCTCGCATGAGACCGGCAGGCCCTCGGCACTGAGCTCCCCATTTATGAAGCACGGCGCGATCCCCAGGCTCTTCTGCAACGCCGACCAGCATTGTATGCCGACCGCGGACAGCCCCTGCGCCAAGGCGAAATCCTTGATCGCCAGCTTCAAGGCGGCGCATTTAGTGACGTACTCATCCCCGTACTCGACGGTCGAGACCTTTCCTTTAATCCCATCCGCGGTCTCCCTGAGCTCCTTGCCGTTCTCCTTGACCAGCCTTTCCGTGGCCAGGGATATGTCGACCAGCGTCGTGGGGACGACCTCGATGTTGAACCTCTCGAGAAGCTCGCCCTCGTTGCATATGACCGACCAGAACGCCTGGGGCCTCGTGCTGATCTGGCCGACGCGCATGTGCCTGAACGACTTCACGACGGTGGCCGCGCGGATGAAGTTGTCGAAGCCCCTAACGAAGACGTCGTCACTTTCGCCGCTGTTCGTAATGTACGTGAAAGGCACGCCGAACCGGCTGAGGACCTTGGTCGTGGCAAACAGCCCGCATTGGACGTCGCCCATCCTGTATCCGTCCGCGTCGGGCGCCTCGTCCCTGGGGCCCCATACGAGGAGCGGCAATCCCAGCTTGTTCGCCACCTTGGCCACCGCGTCCTCGGTCCCGAAGTTGCAATGCGCCGCGAATATGGCGTCCACGCCCTCCCCGCGCCACCTCTCGACGACCTTGTCGGCGTCGAGGCCGGAGAATATGAGCCCTTCGCCGTTGAGCCAGTCCAGCCCCACGTAATCGCAGCCCGCCTTTTTAAGGAAGGCCTCGACCCTGCCTTTCCTGACCGCCGCCGGCTTTGGGTCGAAGCAGTCGCGCCTCGTGGGTAGGAACCCTACCTTCACGGGTGTAGCCTTCTTGAACGTATCCATAAGATGATCACCGCTCCTTTTCCCTATCCTAATTATATGCCTCGGCCACGCCATGGCGTCCCTTGCCTCAGCCTCAACCAAGGATATATAATAGCCCCGGCCAATTCAAGCGGAAACGCGGGCCTAGGAACCCGCCGCCACGGCGGGCTTATCGGAGGGTACATGAGGCTACAGTCGATGGGACCGATGCTGGCGGACGCGCGTTCCGGCGGCTATGCGATAGGCGCCTTCGAATTTTGGTCATACGACTCGGCGATGGCCGTCGTATGCGCGGCCAAGAGGCTGCGCGTGCCCGCCATACTGCAGATCGGGCCGTTTGAGCGGGACTACCTGGACGGGCACGCCAACGCGGCCAAGGTCGCGCGGATGGCCGCCGCGGAGACCGACCTCCCCGTCTCGCTGCACCTCGACCACAGCAACGACTACGACGACGTGATGGCCGCGCTGGAGGCGGGCTACCCGTCGGTCATGATAGACGCCTCGTCCCTGCCGTATGAGGAGAACGTGGCGCTGACCCGTCGGGTGGTCAGGGAGGCGGCCAGGTACGGCGCGACCGTGGAGGCGGAGCTGGGCAGCCTGGAGGGTTCCGAGGGTGGGGCGGAATCGGGGGGCCAGACGCTCACCGAGCCGTCGCAGGCCGCCGACTTCGTGGGAAGGACCGGCATAGGCGTCCTGGCGATTGCGATCGGCACCGCCCACGGGTTCTATACCAGGCCCCCCAACATAGACGTGCCTAGGCTGAGGGAGATAGCCAAGGCCGTCCCGATACCGCTCGTCCTGCACGGCGGGTCCGGGACGCCCGACGCGAAGGTCGCCGAATGCGTCTCCTGCGGCATATCGAAGGTGAACATCTGCACCGAGTTCATAGCGGCCTTTGGCAAGGCCTATTCCGCGGCCCAATCCGAGGCCGGATTCAAGTACAACGTGAACTCCCTGTTCCGCAGAGGCATGGAGGCCGCCTCCATGCTGGCGGAGTCGAAGATGCGCTTGTTCTTAAACGGCAAAAGGCCTTACTGACCCTACCGGCCCCATGGGGGCTGACCGCGGGATTCATCCCAGGTAACGCCTCATCTTCCCGATGACCTCATCGAAGTCTATCGGCTTGCCGATATGGTCGTCCATGCCCGCCTTGAGGCATTTTTCCACGTCCTCGCGGAACACGTTCGCCGTCATGGCCACGATGGGGACGGTCGCCGCGCGCGGCGAGCCCAGGGAGCGTATGGCGCGCGTGGCCTGGTAGCCGTCCATCTCCGGCATATGCAGGTCCATGAAGACCATGTCATAGCTCTCGGGCGAGCTCCCGAAGGCCTCAACCGCCTCGGCGCCGTTGACGGCGCAGTCTATCGCCACCTCCGTCGGCTCCAGCAGCGCCAGGACGATCTCGCGGTTTACCTCGACGTCCTCCACGAGGAGGATGCGCCTCCCGCGGAATATGGCCCCGACCTCACCGGCGGCGTCCCCGTCCTGCGCCATGGGGTGGCCGAAGTGCCCGACCAAGGCGTCGGAAAGCGCCGAGGGGAATATGGGCCTCTGGAGGAACACGACGGTGCCGGCGG
>Ga0123353_10015907_pt1 | contig 10965 bp, 8 predicted proteins | sample TergutLab28metaG_3_FD_92763 | JGI IMG/M metagenome (GOLD analysis project Ga0123353, IMG submission 92763) | Labiotermes labralis P3 segment gut microbial communities from Petit-Saut dam, French Guiana - Lab288 P3 | ecosystem: Host-associated > Arthropoda: Insects > Digestive system > Gut ... | reverse complement strand
CTCACTATTGGGAACATAGGTAAATTTATTTACTTTCAATATCTCTTTTACCTTCATTATATTGATGCCGTAACCTTTACCGCCAAGCGAAAAAGAAATCATTTTAAAATCTATATGATTAATACTTTCTGCTCTGGCAGCTTGTTCTTTTATTTCCCATAAATCAGTACTCATTTAAATTCCTCTATAACAAATCAAACTCAATTATTCTTTTTTGCAGAATGTTCTTTCTGAAGGCACAATTCCATTATCTGGTTAACATCAAGGATAAGTGACACCTGTCCATCTCCAAGTATTGTAGCGCCCGCAATACCCTGCACACCTGTATATTTATCTTTTAGCGGTTTAATAACCACATCTTCTTCGCCTATAAGCTGATCAACCATCAAGCCTATTTTTCTATCAGCATTTCCTACTACAACAATATAGTTGATATTTTTGCTTTCATCTGTTGGTATTCCAAATAATCTGTTAAGCCTCATTAAAGAGACAACATCTTCTCTTAAATCAAATACTTCAAAATTATCAAGAAATTTTATTTCAGAAGACATTATTCTCTGGCTTTCAATAACTGATGTAATTGGAATCGCATATACTTCTTTTCCAATTCTTACAAGGAATCCCTGAATTATTGCAAGCGTTAATGGAAGTCTTATTGTTGTTGTTGTTCCTGCCCCTTTTTTCGACCATATACTTACAGAACCATTTAATTTATCTATTGATTTTCTTACAACATCAAGACCAACTCCGCGGCCTGATATATCTGTAACTACTTGTGCTGTTGAAAATCCTGCTTCAAAAATAAGATTAAAAGCTTCTATATCGGTCAAATTTTTTCCAGGATGGATAATACCTTTACTTATTGCTTTTTCACGTACAACATCTACATCAATACCTTTGCCATCATCAACAATTTCAATGTGAATCATGTTGCCTTCATTTCTTGCCCTAAGTATAATTGTCCCTTCTTCTCTCTTATTGCTCTGTTTCCGGACATCGGGCGTCTCTATTCCATGATCCATTGAATTTCTTACAAGATGAATTAGCGGGTCAAGAAGCTGCTCAATTACCGATTTATCGAGCTCTGTCTCTTCACCTTCTATTACAAGTTCTATTTTCTTATTTAATTTTTTTGATACATCTCTTACAAGTCTTGGGAATCTTGAAAAAATTTGACCAATAGGAACCATTCGAATTTGTAAGACACCTTCATGCAGTTCATTTGCTATTCTACCAAAATTTTGCGCTGCATTAACAAGCTTTGTAATTGTATGCTTAAAAGAATTTTCTATTCCGTAAGTATCTGCTTTAATTTTTTCATATTCAGCATATATATCTTTTTTTAGCTCTTTTTCGCTTCCACTACCTTCTTTAAGCTGCTTTCCCATCCCTTCATAAATACCATAAACTACTTCATTCATCCTTTCATACTTATTATGCATATCATTAAGGACGCCCAGAAATTGTGTACTAATCTGGTTAAATGTTGCTTTGTTTATTACAGTTTCACTTACAAGATTTAACAGATTATCTATTCGTTTTGAATCAACTTTAAGAATAGAAGACTCTGTTGTAACAGGTTTTTTAGCTTTCTGCTGCTTTAATCTATCTTCATCGAATTCTTCAATATTTTCAGCTTTGGCATCAGGAATTTTTTCCGCACCCTTCGCTGCCCCAACCTTCATTTCACTCGAAACTTCTGCAGCAGTTTTCTCCTGGACCGGTTTTTCCGGCATTAGACTACTGCCTTCGGGACGCTTAACTTCTTCAACAAGTATTTTATCTGTTACATCTGAAAGTTTTACCTTATTTGGTATTTCATCTTTAGAAATTGTTGTTGCAATAAAATAATCAACAACAGGATAATAATTATCTTCGTAAAGAAGGTCAAAATCAGGTTTTGTCATTAGTACTTTTGAGATATCTTTAAGTTTTGTAAAAACCTGTATTCCGCCTATGGTATTCATTGGGTTATCTTTATTAAAAGAAACCTCAACATTATATATTTTCTCGCCTGTTTCTATAGAATCATATAAGTCAATTATTTCATATTCACTAAGTTTTTTATTTTCATTAGCTGCAGGAGATGGAGCTTTAGCAGGTTTTTTAGCAGGAGCTTCTTCTTTTTTAGATGGACTTTTAGCTTTTCCATGACCTGTACCTGTCATAAAGGATTTTAACCGATCCTTTACATTTATATAATCTTCGCTGTAGATTTCTCCAGCCATTCTGGATTCAATCATTGCTTTGACTATATCAATTGATTCAAGCATTGTATCAATGATTTCGCTGTTTACGGAAACTTTTTCAGCCCGGATTTCGTCAAGAAGATCTTCCATTTGATGTGTAAATTCTGCTATTTCAAACATCTCAACAGCTCCGGAATTCCCTTTTAGGGTGTGAGCTGCCCTGAATATTTCATCAATTGATTCTTTATTTTCAGGATCATTTTCAAGAACAAGAATATTCCTTTCAAGAACCTCTATTTGAGCTTGCGCTTCCATAAAATAATCTTTCAGCAACTCTTCATTTGCAGGATCTAAATAATCACTCATATTTTCTCAATTTTAAAACAAGATTTAGCAGTATAAATCTGCAGTTTATTTTTAACATTATTTTAATATATCTATATATAATATAAATCACTATTTGACTTTTTTCACAACCCTAAATTTTAAAAAAGCCCTCCAAAATTGTCATATGGAGAGCTTTTTAGTTATTTATTTAAAGATATATTAACCAATTATCTATGTTGATTACTAATTATTGCCTGCTGTATCACTATCTACATGCATTTTCTTTGTTTCAAGATATCTTAACACTTGTAGCGCACCAAGTCTTTCAAATTCAGCAGTTCTTCTTGCATCTTCTCTTTCTGTCATAATGCCCCAGATAGCCTCTTCGTCAATATCTCTGTCGAAATCATTGAGAGCTCTATCATAGGTTATTGTAATATCTTTAATATAGGTAATTATATCTCCACCTTCCTGCATTGCATCCTTTTTAATATAGATACCTGCAATTTTTACAAATGGAGTTGCTTTTGGATAAAGCGGTGAAGGATACAGATCTCTCTGTCTTACTTCAGCAATATAATTAGGATTTCTCCATGTAAGAGTTCTCCAGCCCTCAAAATTCATATAATCCATAAAAATTACCTGTTCACGATTACTCTGATCTTTAAGAACTACTTCAACTCCATTGGGGAAGTTAGAACCATACATATTCATTGTTAGTGTTTTAATAATACCAACATTTTTTACAACGCCGTAACCATCCACAAATTTGTTACCATATCTGTCTGATTCATCTACAACGATATTACCATTTGAATCAAGATCAGACATTTTCTGATATGCCGGAATTTCAAAAGGGGGTTTAATTGATGCCCATGAATTAAATGATTCATTGGGGAAATTGACCCTTATGCCTAATACCTTTTCGCCAGCAAATCTTTTAGCTGAATCAAGTACAGGCACCTCTTTTGCCATTGTTAAAGTCTGATTAATTATCCTTCTTGCAGAGGGAGCAAGCCTTACATCCCAGTTATTTAACGCAAGGGATGTTTTCATTATTGCTTTTTCCTCGTCACTGTAGGATGTACCAGCTTTATCTGAATAATCAATCATTGTCCTGCCATTTTCTCTAGGATTATCTGCTGGATAATCAGCTGCTAATTTTGAAAAATCAATTAATACAGCTTCATCAGCAAATGACATTACACCAAATAAGAAAAATAATGTTGTTAAAAAGATGAAGAAACGTCTCATCTATCGCTCCTTTTAATTTAAACCTTAGTATAATTATAAAATAGGTACAGATTTTGTCAATAACTTTTATATTTTTTTAATATTTTACCAATATTAAACAATACTATTTGTTACTTATTGCAAAAAATATATACGCTAAACATCAATTTCCGGTTGTTGTCCTAAAACCGTTACAATCACTTTTTCAACATACGGAAAGTTAAATTTTATATTTTTTTCAATAAGCAATATGCTATTTCCAAAACCATGTACTGCTCTTTTATCGGGTAAAAGAGCCATAAAATTGAGGTCTAGATAGAGAGTTTTGCCTCTGTAAAGGATTTTTTCCAACTTTGTTCCGGGAGGAAAAAGAGGATCAAGATTCATCCCAATAGGCCCCAAAAGAAGCTCTTTAACAAAAATATCCATATTTTTTTCTTTATCAAATGGAATTCCGGGTGTTTTTCTGCTTTCTCCCATTACTTTACCGCTTTTATGGTCAGGAAAAAAGAAAATTCTGTCTGCTTTTCGGATATTTGATATAAAAAATAATGTCAATGAAATAAGCAATACTATTAATAACAGCAATGAAATAACTGTTCTTGGGCTTATTTCAGAAAATGATGGCTTTATTTTCAAATTTTTAAATCTGGTTTTCAAATTATCTTTCTCCGGCAAAATTTATTGTTTCAAAATTATCAATAAATTCCTTTATGCCATTATAGATTCCTTCAGTTATTTTCTTCAAGTAGGCTTTATTTGCAAGTTTTTGCGCTTCTTCTTTATTTGATACAAACCCTACTTCTATTAAAACACTGGGCATTTTTGCATTTCTGACAACAAACCAAATCTCTTCTTTTAAGCCTCTGACTAACTCTTTTTCTCCTAATGAGGCATCAAGCCCATCAAGAATATTTTGAGCAAGAAGCATGCTTTCTATAGTGAATTCTTCTTCAAGCATTGAATTAAGAATGGGTAAAATATCTCTTGTTTTCTGATCAACGGTTTTTGCATCAATTAATTCCCGCCTGTAATCAGGAGGCAGGTACCAAATCTCAAAACCTTTTGCATTTTTATTCAATGAAGCGTTAGCATGTATCGATACCATTATAATTGCTTCGTTTTTGTCAAGTTTAAAACTATTTCCTTTCTCGACCCTATCTTCATGGGAAATATAAGAATCATTGTTTCTGGAGAGGATTATTTTTTTATCTTTATATGCAGATACAAGCTTTTTATTTAGCTCAAGCGCAATATCAAGAACTACATCTTTCTCATTTATTACAAAAGATTTTCCATTTACATCATGACGGCCTATTGCTCCGGGGTCTTTTCCGCCATGTCCCGGATCAATTATAATTGCCGCAACTCTATAGCCTGATGGCTGTAAATTTTTATTATTTACGCTATTTTTTGATGATTTTTCTGACGAAGAAGCAGAATTACCTGAAAAAAATCCTGTTTTTTGCAGTATAATATCTGCTGTTTTTTTATCAAGCTTTAATGATCCGTTTTTTCTTGATATAAAACCATCTATTTTTTCTTTATAATTATAAACTATATAGCCTTCGCCTACTTTGAACCGAAAGCTGTCGCTGCCATATTTTAGCTCGCCTGTATCAAGAAACGGCGACCATTGGTATATAAAGCTATTTGTTGTTATAAAATCATCAAGCCCTATTTCCTGCGCCATTAGATACGGAATTATTAAAAATAATGAAATAATAATAAAAACTTTCTTTATTTCCATTTTATATTATTGAAATCGCTCCCATTTTTTATATAATCGGCAATTGTTTCTGCAATCCATATACCTCCCTGTATACTTCCTCTTGCTACACTTTTCCAGAAAATTTTACCAAGAGCAAAACTGTTATTCCATGAAATCTCTTTTATGAACTCAAGATTTGTAGAATTTTGTATTGCCTCAATTACTTTCTGAAATGAGTTTCCATGCCAGTCTGTTCCAAAACTTTCGCCATTTATGTTTAAAATTTCAGGTAAAAAAACTTCTATTTTTTTGTCTTTAAGGTGTGATATATCTGGTTTTCCATAAAAATCAGGCATGGAATCTAATATTTCTTTTATACTCCGGATGCTATCCAAAGAAAAAGCATCGGGTATCCATTTTTCTTTTTCCCCAAAAATAAAGTTAAATGTGTTTTCATCACCTGGTTTTAATTTGACAATAATATTGCGGCATGCTTCTTCTGCAGCATAAACAGCTTTGGAGCGCTCTTTATGAGCAGCAATAATATTTCCGCACTTTTCCACATTATTTTTTGGAAAATTTACCTTATCGCCCGGATCAACATTTATAAAGAGCTCTTTTACAATGCTCTCTCTATCTCTGTTTTTTAAATATTCAGGAATATAAATTGAGTCAACAATGCCTGGTATTGATATAAACGCCCTTTCTGCTGCTGTCTTATTGTATGAATATTCTATTGCTCCCGGATCCCTATCCAAAGCTATTTTTAAAGCAGCATCTATAACAGAAAACCCTGTAGAATATGGAAATGTCCAGCCGGACATATAGCCGCCCGAAAGCCTTGCTGCAATCTCTCCTATAGTAGCTTTTCCGTCTGTATATTTTATATCCCCTTTTGCAGCTCCGTTATCTATCCCTATTGCCCTTATTCCATCGCAAAAAACACTTATAATTTTATCAACTGCTTCTTTTGGGAATTCTGATGGCATTGTATGCCCCATTTCTACAAAATAAGGGGGGAAATATATATGTCTGTCTGCAACTCCGCATATATGTATGTTTCCATCTTTTATTACAGCATCAAGACTAAACTCCGGCCCCTGTAAAAACTGTTCAATTATGACTTTCCCTGATCTTGAAAATTTTATTGCTTCTTTGATTGCATCTTTAAGATGATGAAAATCATGAATCTTTACTGCTCCTCTTGCCCCCATACTGTCTACAGGTTTTACAACAAGCGGATATCCAAGTTTTTGCACCTGATCTTCATTAATATTGATATCAGTTGTCATAATAAACAGAGGAGATGAAACATTAGCAGATGAGAATGCTTCTCTCATAAGGGATTTATCTGTTGCTTTGAGAGCAGTTTCATAACTAATTGATTTTAATCCGAGCTTTTCCGAAAGCCACGCTACCATGTAGGAAAAATCTGTCCCTGCTGTAAAAACAGCTCTTATATTACAAATATTATTGTAGTAAATAGATTTTTCAAGAAGAGAATCATGGTCTTTTAAATCTATATTTTCAAAATAGGTTGATAATTTTTTGCCGGGTGCATTATTGTTTCCATCAAATACAATGGAGATAAGCCCCATGTTATTTGCAGATTCTATTATTGGCATTTGCATGATTCCTGCGCCTAATATCACAACAGAATCTTTTTTATTAGATTGGGCAGTATGTTTATCCATTTTTACGTCTTGCATAAATTTCAAATGTATCTCCAAGTCTAAAAAATCTACTTATAAGACTTAATATTTTAAATCCTAAAATTTTTTGCAAAAGTAAAGGGAATCTTTCCGGATGGTGCCCTGTGCATCTTACTTTTACTACTTTAAACCCAAACTGTGAAAGTATATGTTTTGCAGATAAAATATTCCAGAGAGTATAATGGTCAGAAGGGCTTGATTCAAGAAATTTATTTTTATTATATATGCTGCTTATGCCGGATAAATTAGGGGTTGAAAAAGCAAATATTCCTGATTTATTGATTAGTTTTCCGATTTTTTCAATAACTTCTCCTACATTTTTAAAATGCTCAATAACATACCACATTGTAATAATATCAAATTTTAAGCATTCCTCTTTTTTATTCTGCGAAACGTCTCCCGGAAAAACAGGAATAAAATCAGATAAAGAAAAATCTCCTGTAACAGCTTTTATTCCAAGATTTTTATTTACATACTCTACAGCATCTTCAGAAATATCGATTCCATAACACTCATATTGATCTTTCATTACATTTAAGAAAGGGCCGTAAGCGCAGCCTATATCAAGGGCTTTTCCTTTTTTTACAAAGTTTTTTATTATATTCACCCTTTTTTGAGAAGCTGCTGATATATTGTTAAAGTCTTCAATATATGTTTTGCCATATTGTTTTTTATATTCTTCGAAAAAATATGATTTCTCATATTTTTTTTCATTTTTTCCAATGTTTTGCAGATAAACAATTCCACAATTTTCGCATTTTAAATAATTTTTATAAATATATCTTTTATATATTTTCCCTTTTCCTTTGCATACAGGGCAGGAGACTTTTTCTGTTTCCGCTATTTTAAGAAATAGTTCATTGATATTTAACGACTGTCCGGAATCAACAAAATTGGAATCTGTGCCAACGCAAGTCTGGGTTAAGGGGACGAGTTGGGGGCTATTATACATTGAACTGGATGATGAGCGATTTTTGCCTTTGTAATCTTGGCAATAGCCGGGATTGTTAATTATTTTTTCTATTTTTTTTATGTTGGGATTTATAATTCCTGCTTCGCAAAAACCTGCTAATTTGGAGAGTTTTCTATGGTACTTTGAAGGATTTATTAATAACAGGTCTTTGCCTGCGTACAACGCTTCATAAGCAGTAAGTCCAAAAGAGGTAAAAACAATGTCTGATTCTTCTATAAGATTCTCCAGAGAAGCAGGAGATTCCGCAATATTAAAAAATCCAAAGTTATTTTTTATATAGTTCTTGTCTTTAAAAAAAGGCCCTATGACAACCGTTACATTCATATCTTTAAAAATATTTTTCTTTTGAACCTTATCAAGAAACTTTTTTGTAATACCTTTGCTATCTTCTCCTCCAAAACTTATAAGAATATTATTGTATTTTTTTAATTTTAGAGAATCTTCTGAAACCATTTCGCATCTATTGTTGCGTTTATCCTTATATCCAAGCAAATCTGTTGAAAAAATATTGGGAGGCGCTGCTTTGGAAACAGTGTTTGGAAGGGTATCAATAAGATAATCAAAATTTTCCCTCTCTTTTCCCCCTTCATCCACAGAAACCAATATTTCAGCTATTTTTTCAAGTTTCTTAATCAATAAAGGATTAGTTTTTCTCATATCAAAAACAGCCACATCATATTTTCCAGATAAATCCGAAACAATGGATTTCTCAATCTCTTTAAAATCAGGAAAAGATGTTGGGTTCCATACATGCCCCTGCTCTTCCTTTCCGTTATTGTCGAGAGGAATTATTGGTATATAGATAAATGGTTCATATCGCAAAGCATCTTCAGATCGCGGAGCGCTTTCAGACAGAATAGACTTTACCCATTTAATTGTTCTTTTTAAATGTCCTGTACCATTGTTTTTTTCTGCGACAGGAACGAAAAGCACTTTTTTCATATTTTCACATCAGCATTTTTTCATATCAGGATGAGGATTTTGTTTAAGCCATTTTACCAATTTTACAGTGTCTTTAGTAATATCTTGTTGCAGATCAAATATTTCTTTAAGGTAATTGTAATCAATCAAAGTATCCATGGTTATTCTCCCCTCTGGATAGCAGATTTCTTCCGGCGCTTTTAAATGGTTAAGCATATATTTTTCGCTGTTTTTATATAGATATGGAGTAACATGTTCCCTGTCGTAGGGATCGCTGGTAAGGCTTTCCGCTTCAAGAAGTTTTTCTGCTTTTACGATTTCAACGCCAGCTCCAAGAGGCATTCCTAAAAACCAACTGTGGTCTGCATTTTTTTCAAGGTGTTTTCCAAGTATTAATTCAGCTTCTTTATAAAACACTAACGGATTATCTGCTGTTGCTCTTATAAAAACATAAGGGTTATATTTTTCAATAGCAATTGTAAATCTTTTAATAACATCATCTGCAGGCCCTTCCATTATGTCAAAACCGCATTGCAATGCTTCTTTTTCAAGCACTTCAAAGCTTTCCTTGTCTGTAAGAAGAACATGGTAATCTGCATTAATTTTTTTTAACCGCGCCATTGCATTGCTTACTGTACTCATGCTGCCAAGCTGCAAAAGAGTCTTTGATGGTAATCTTGTTGAACCTATTCTTGCCTGAAGAAAAACTGCTATTTTTCCGGATCTGACCATAGTTCCATCAAACTCCTGCAATCAAAGCTAAAGCGGAATTTATTTAACTCAACCCATTTCTTTGCTTCTTTAAAATTCTTTTTTGCCGCAAAAAAACCTTCCCCGGATCTTGAAAAATATTGAAAGAATTTTGACCAGGGCAGATATCCTGAATCTCCGTTAAACCTTACTGCAAGATTTTTAAGGAAAAAAATGCGGTAATATTTGTCTATAGAAGTATCATCGCCAACAGCATCTGAAGTATATAAAGCCTGAAGCGCTGTATTGCAGACAATTTTTTCTCCCCACATATTGGCTCTGAATCCAAAATCCATTTTTTGCCAATATTGGTTTAAAATTGAATAATCATATCCGCCTGTATAAAGAAATTTTTCCCTGTTGTATATTCCGCAGTAATCATAAGGGAAAAGGGAGATAACGCCATTTTTGTTTGGAACTGTATATATTATTTTAAGATTTCTTTTTTTAAAAGCAGGAATAACAATAGAAGGGAGTACCTCTCCCATGTGCGGTTTCATAATGGGCACTGTGCATAAAAAATCTTCTTTTTCCAAATTTTCAAATAATCTTAATGAAACAGATGAATTGGAAGGCTTTATATCATTCCATATAACATAGACATATTCGCTTTTTGCCTCTTCAATCCCTATATTTATCTGTTCTCCTGCACTGCAGCTCTCTTGAAGAAGAAGAAATCTTACAAAAGGAAATTTTTTGGATATATTTTCAAGTTCATAATTTACACCTGGATTTTCAATTGAAATAACCTGATAAAATCCAAGATTTTCTATTTCTTTGAAAAATTCAGTCTTAAATATCGATTTTCCCCTATTAAGAACAAGAAGAGAAAGCCTATCAAGTCTGTTTTTAGTTTCAGGTTTTTCTGTTCCTCCGAGGACTGTGTAGGAAATTCTTATTCTTTTAGAAGTTATAGGTATAGTATTCATCGCATTTCCCGCATATTCCTTCATATTGTTGCGCAAGATGTTCTTTATAGTATTTCATTCCGTTATCCCATATTTTTTCCATGGAGTCTGAAAAAATATTGCCCAGAACATTTTTATTTTCAACATCTTCCCTGCACAGAGGAACTGTACCATCATAAAGTATTGATACATCTCTTTTTAAGTGCCAGCATGGTATTCTTTTTAAAGGAGAGATATCTGT
>Ga0123353_10015905_pt1 | contig 10965 bp, 8 predicted proteins | sample TergutLab28metaG_3_FD_92763 | JGI IMG/M metagenome (GOLD analysis project Ga0123353, IMG submission 92763) | Labiotermes labralis P3 segment gut microbial communities from Petit-Saut dam, French Guiana - Lab288 P3 | ecosystem: Host-associated > Arthropoda: Insects > Digestive system > Gut ... | reverse complement strand
TCCAGGCGGCCGACTACGACGTCAAGAAGGCCGAGACCGGGATCATCTACATCGACGAGATCGACAAGGTCGCCCGCAAGAGCGAGAACCCGTCGATCACCCGCGACGTCTCCGGCGAGGGCGTGCAGCAGGCGCTGCTGAAGATCCTGGAGGGCACCACCGCGTCGGTGCCGCCGCAGGGCGGCCGCAAGCACCCGCACCAGGAGTTCATCCAGATCGACACCACGAACGTGCTGTTCATCGTGGGCGGCGCGTTCGCCGGCCTGGAGAAGATCATCGAGGCCAGGGCCGGCGCCAAGGGCATCGGCTTCGGCGCGACGATCCGCTCCAAGCGCGAACTGGACATGTCCGACCAGTTCTCCGACATCATGCCCGAGGACCTGGTCAAGTTCGGCATGATCCCGGAGTTCATCGGCCGGCTGCCGGTGATCACCAGCGTGCACAACCTCGACCGCGAGGCGCTGCTGCAGATCCTGGTCGAGCCGCGCAACGCGCTGGTGAAGCAGTACCAGAAGCTCTTCGAACTCGACGGCGTGGAGCTGGAGTTCGAGCGCGGCGCGCTGGAGGCCATCGCCGACCAGGCGATCCTGCGGCAGACCGGCGCCCGCGGCCTGCGCGCCATCATGGAGGAGGTGCTGCAGTCGGTGATGTACGAGGTGCCGTCCCGCAAGGACGTGGCCCGTGTGGTGATCACCGCCGACGTGGTGCACTCCAACGTCAACCCCACGCTGGTCCCGCGCGAGCCGCGGATCGTGGGCAAGGGCGAGCAGAAGAGCGCGTAGCGCTCCCCGCGACACGACGAAGGGGCGCCCGGTCCGATCGGACCGGGCGCCCCTTCGTCGTGTCCTCGGGCGGTGCGTCAGGACAGCGGAACGCGCACGTCCTTGCGGACCTTGGCGGTGAGGTCGGCCGCGTCGGACACCGAGGTGTCGCCGCCGACGCCGGTCACCATGGCGGCCGCGTCGATCGGGATGACGTAGCCGACCGTGCTGTAGTCCGCCCACATGCAGACGGTGGTCGTCAGGGACTTGTTGGAGCTGCCCTGGGTGAACTTCACCTGCTGGCACTCCATGACCGCGTCGTCGGCGCCGGCCGGGTGGACGGTCTGCGTGCCGCCGACCAGCTCCTCCTTGCTGCCGTCGCTGTCGGGCTTGGACGACTGGGCCTTCGCCCGGGCGTCGGCGAACATCGCGTCGACGACCTTCTTCGGGTCCTTGACGGTGCCGTACACGCCGCTGAACTCCAGCAGCTTGCCGGTCAGTTCGGACGAGCCCTTCATGTACCCGGCGGAGACCTTCTGCGCGTCGGTGACGCCGAGGCCCTTCATCCGCTCGATGTCGCTGTCGTCGAAGCCGTCGGAGCTGCCGGCCGCGCTGTCGCTCTTCTTGTACGAGTCGGCCACCGTGTCCGGCGTGATCAGCTTGTACTTCTTGCCGTCGTCCTTCAGCGCGGAACCGCCGCCCCCGCTGCCCTTGGTGACGAAGAAGACGCCGACACCGATCGCCACCAGGGCCACGACCGCGCCGATGATCAGGCCGGTCTTCTTGCCGCCGCCCTGCGGGGGAGCGCCCTGCGGGTAGCCGTAGCCGGGCTGCTGCTGGCCGTACGGCGGCGGGACCTGGCCGCCGTAGCCCTGCTGCGGGGGCACCTGGCCGCCGTAGCCGGGCTGCTGCTGCGGGGGCTGCTGGGGGTAGCCGTAGCCCGGCTGCTGCTGGCCGTATCCGCCAGGCTGGGGCTGGGGCTGCCCGTATCCACCGGGCTGCGGCTGACCGTAACCGCCGCCCTGGGGCTGCTGCCCGTAGGGGTTCGGCGGCGGCTGGTTGTAGCTCATGGGTTCGTCCCCTCCGTTAACGAGTCAGCCCATCCTCGCGCAGGTCTGCGCCGTTGCTCACATCGGGGCCGCAACTGGTTCGTAACAGCCTCGTCCGCCGCCGTAGAATCCCTGGCGTGACCGACAACACTCAGCGCCCCTTCAGCGGGCCGACCGACAGCACCCCCGAACTGCCGACCCAGTACACGCCGGCCGAGGTAGAGGGGGAGCTGTACGAGCGCTGGGTAGAGCGGGGGTACTTCGAGGCGGACGCGAAGAGCGACAAGCCTCCGTACACCATCGTCATCCCGCCGCCGAACGTCACCGGTTCACTCCATCTGGGGCACGCCTTCCAGCACACGCTGATGGACGCGCTCACCCGCCGCAAGCGCATGCAGGGCTTCGAGGCCCTGTGGCTGCCCGGCATGGACCACGCGGGCATCGCCACCCAGAACAAGGTCGAGCAGCAGCTCGCCGAGGAGGGCAAGTCGCGGCAGGACATCGGCCGCGAGGAGTTCGTCCAGCGCGTGTGGCAGTGGAAGGAGGAGTACGGCGGGAAGATCCTCGGCCAGATGCGCCGCCTCGGCGACGGCGTCGACTGGTCCCGCGAGCGCTTCACCATGGACGAGGGCCTGTCCAGCGCCGTCCAGACCATCTTCAAGAAGCTCTACGACGACGGGCTGATCTACCGCGCCGAGCGGATCATCAACTGGTGCCCGCGGTGCCTGACCGCCATCTCCGACATCGAGGTGGACTACCAGGACGACGACGGCGAGCTGGTCTCGCTGAAGTACGGCGAGGGCGACGACACGGTGATCGTGGCGACCACCCGCGCCGAGACGATGCTCGGCGACACCGCGGTCGCCGTCCACCCGGACGACGAGCGCTACCGGCACCTGGTCGGCCGGCGGATCAAGCTGCCGCTGACCGACCGCACCATCCCGGTGGTCGCCGACGCCCACGTCGACCCGGAGTTCGGCACCGGCGCGGTCAAGGTCACCCCGGCCCACGACCCGAACGACTTCGCGATCGGCCAGCGCCACGGCCTGGAGTCGATCACCGTCATGGACGAGCGCGGCATCATCACCGTGCACGGCCCGTTCCAGGGCCTGGACCGCTTCGAGGCGCGCAGCGCCATCGTGGGCGCCCTGCGCGAGCAGGGCAGGATCGTCGCCGAGAAGCGCCCGTACGCCCACTCGGTCGGGCACTGCTCGCGCTGCAAGACCACCATCGAGCCGCGGCTGTCGCTGCAGTGGTGGGTCAAGGTCGAGCCGCTGGCCCGCGCCGCGGGCGACGCGGTGCGCGACGGCCGCGTCACCATCCACCCCAAGGAGATGGAGAAGCGGTACTTCGACTGGGTCGACAACATGCACGACTGGTGCATCTCGCGGCAGCTGTGGTGGGGCCACCGCATCCCGGTCTGGTACGGCCCCAACGGCGAGCAGGTGTGCGTCGGACCGGACGAGCAGCCGCCCACCGGCGAGGGCTGGACCCAGGACTCCGACGTCCTGGACACCTGGTTCTCCTCCGGCCTGTGGCCGTTCTCCACGCTGGGCTGGCCGGACCGCACCGCGGACCTGGAGAAGTTCTATCCGACCGACGTCCTGCTGACCGGCCACGACATCATCTTCTTCTGGGTCGCCCGGATGATGATGTTCGGCCTGTACGCGATGGACGGCGTGGTCCCGTTCCACACCATCGCGCTGACCGGCCTGGTGCGCGACGAGTTCGGCAAGAAGATGTCCAAGTCCAACCCCAACTCGGTGGACCCGCTGGACTGGATGAACGCCTACGGCTCCGACGCCGTCCGCTTCACCCTGGCCACCGGCGCCAACCCGGGCGCGGACGTGCCGATCGGCGAGGACTGGGTCAAGGCGTCCCGCAACTTCGCCAACAAGATCTGGAACGCCACCCGGTTCGCGCTGATGAACGGCGCGAGCGTCGAGGGGCCGCTGCCCTCGCAGGCGGAGATGTCCGCGGCCGACCGGTGGATCCTGTCCCGGCTGAACCTGGTGGTCGCGCAGGTCGACGCGTACTACGAGGACTTCCAGTTCGCGAAGCTCAGCGACGCGCTCTACCACTTCGCGTGGGACGAGGTCTTCGACTGGTACGTCGAGCTGTCCAAGACCACCTTCCAGGCCGGCGGCGAGCCGGCCGAGGTCAGCAAGCGGGTCCTGGGCGAGGTGCTGGACGTCACGCTGCGGCTGCTGCACCCGGTGGTCCCGTTCGTCACCGAGACGCTGTGGACCGCGCTCACCGGCCGCGAGTCGGTGGTGATCGCCGAGTGGCCGAAGGACAGCGGCTTCCGTGACGCGGCCGCCGAGGCGGAGATCGCCGAGGTGAGGCGGGTCGTCACCGAGGTCCGCCGGTTCCGGTCCGACCAGGGCCTCCAGCCGGGCCAGCGGGTGCCGGCGCGGCTCACCCTGGACGGCACGCTGCTCACGCCGCACGAGACCGCGATCCGGCAGCTGCTGCGCCTGCAGCCCGAGGGCGAGGGCTTCCACCCGACCGCCACCCTGCCGGTGGCCGGCGCGCTGGTCGCGCTCGACCTGTCCGGCACGATCGACGTGGCGGCCGAGCGCAAGCGGCTGACGAAGGACCTGACCGCGGCGGAGAAGGAGAAGGCGGACACCACCAGGAAGCTCGGCAACGAGGCGTTCCTGGCCAAGGCGCCCGAACCGGTCGTCGCCAAGATCCGCGCCCGGCTGGCCACCGCGGAGGCCGACATCGCCCGGATCACCGCGCAGCTCGCCGCGCTGCCGCAGGGCTGAACCGCCACCCCGTCCGGTCCGCGCGGTCGATCGACCGCGCGGACCGGACCGGACCCGGCGAGGGCCTGGCGAAGATCGGGGGTGCCGCTTTCGTAGACTGGACCTGTGAGCAACCCTCCCAGCGACGAGCCCCACGGGCGGCTCGACGACGACGCGTACGACGCCGCCGCGGACGACACCCGGGACCAGGGCCCGCGCGAGGTCGACATGGCCGTGATCGAGGCGGGCAGTCGCACCCTGCGCACCGAGGTCACCCCGCCCGCGCCCGAGGACGACGTGCCCGCCCGCCCCGCCGACCCCGAGGTCGACCGGGCGCTGCGCGCGGTGGAGGACGAACTGCTCGGCCGCTGGCCGGAGACCAAGCTCGACCCGTCACTCGACCGGATGACCGCGCTGATGGACATCCTCGGCGACCCGCAGCGCGCCTACCCCTCGATCCACATCACCGGCACCAACGGCAAGACCAGCACCGCGCGGATGATCGAGCGGCTGCTGCTGGCCTTCGAACTGCGCACCGGCCGCTACACCAGCCCGCACGTGCAGTCCGTCACCGAGCGGATCAGCCTGGACGGCCGGCCGATCCCGGCGGAGCGGTTCATCGAGCAGTACCACGACCTGACGCCGTACATCGGCATGGTCGACCAGTCGCAGCCGCACCGGATGTCCTTCTTCGAGGTGCTCACGGGCATGGCGTACGCGGCGTTCGCCGACGCGCCGGTGGACGTGGCCGTCGTCGAGGTCGGCATGGGCGGCTCCTGGGACGCGACGAACGTGGTGGACGGCCAGGTCGCCGTCGTCACCCCGATCGCCCTGGACCACACCGAGCGGCTCGGGCGGACGCCGGGCGAGATCGCCGGGGAGAAGTCCGGGATCATCAAGCAGGGCGCCACCGCCGTCCTCGCCCAGCAGCCCGCGGACGCCGCGCAGGTGCTGCTCAAGCGGGCCGTGGCGGTCGACGCCACGGTGGCCCGCGCGGGCATGGAGTTCGGCGTGCTGCACCGCGAGGTGGCCGTCGGCGGCCAGATGCTGACGCTGCGCGGCCTGGGCGGCGAGTACGAGCAGGTCTTCCTGCCGCTGCACGGCGAGCACCAGGCGCACAACGCCGCGCTGGCGCTGGCCGCGGTCGAGGCGTTCTTCGGCATCGGCAGCATGCACCAGCGGATCCTCGATCTGGACACGGTGCGCGGCGCGTTCGCCACCGTCACCTCGCCCGGCCGGCTCGAAGTGGTGCGGCACAGCCCGACCGTGGTGCTGGACGCCGCGCACAACCCGGCCGGCGCGCAGGTCACCGCGGCCGCCGTCAGCGAGGTGTTCGGCTTCAGCCATCTGGTGGGCGTGGTCGGCCCCAGCGGCGACAAGGACGTGCGCGGACTGCTGGAGGCGTTCGAGCCGGTGTTCGCCGAGGTCGTGGTGACCCGCAACTCCACCTCCCGCGCCATGGACGTGGACGAACTGGCCGCGCTGGCCGTCGAGGTGTTCGGCGAGGACCGGGTCCAGGTCGAGACGCGGCTGGACGACGCGCTGGAGGCGGCCATCACCCTCGCCGAGGAGGAGGGCGAGTACTCCGGCGCGGGGGTCCTCGTCACCGGTTCGGTGATCACCGTCGGAGAGGCCCGGCTGCTGCTGGGCCGCAAGTGAATCGTGGAATGAAGGAGCCCTGGGCATGCGGACACTGTGTGCGAGCACGCTGATCGGCGAGTTCCTCGTCATCGGCTTCGCCGGGCTGGTGGCGATGAAGCACCCGGACCTGACGATGGGTCAGGTCTGGACGGTGTGCGGCATCGCCATGGCGCTGTGCGTGCTGCTGTGCGGCATGCTCAGCCGGCCCGGCGCGCTGGCCGTGGGCTGGGCGCTGCAGATCGGCCTGATCGCGAGCGGGTTCGTGGTCGGTACGATGTTCTTCCTCGGGGTGATCTTCGCCGCCCTGTGGTGGGCGTCGATCCACTACGGCCGCAAGGTCGACGAGATCCGGGCGCGCCCCGCGGCGCCCACGGCGTGAGCCGCGCCTTGTAGGCTCGTCGCACATTCTTTTGAGTATCAGGAGTCGCACCGTGTCCCAGCGCACCCTCGTCCTTCTCAAGCCGGACGCCGTTCGCCGCGGCCTGATCGGCGAGATCCTCGGCCGGATCGAACGCAAGGCGGGCTGGACCGTCAGCGCGCTCGAACTGCGCACCCTGGACCGCGGCACGCTGGAGCAGCACTACGCCGAGCACGTCGGACGGCCGTTCTACGAGCCGCTGGTGGAGTTCATGGCGTCCGGCCCCTCCGTCGCGCTGGTCGTCGAGGGCGAGCGGGTCATCGAGGGCGTGCGCACGCTGGCCGGCCCGACCGACCCGATCGCCGCCGCGCCCGGGTCCATTCGGGGGGATTTCGGCACCATCGTGCGGGAGAACCTGATCCACGCCTCGGACTCCGAGGAGTCGGCCGAGCGCGAGATCAAGATCTTCTTCCCCACCCTGGCCTAAACCCCGGACGAAAGCCGCATCTTGCGGACATGGTCCGCTGATGAGCGGGAACAGGACAACCGGGGCCCCCACGGGAACCAAACACTCCGACACGGCGTCACCATTACTGAGGTCCGCTGTGTGTTCTGATGACAATGGCGTCGGAACCCCGACAGCGCGCCCCCACCGGGCGCGACTACGATGGAACCTCCGCCCACGCTCGGGAAGGCCAGACGTATCCACATGGCGAACAACATGTCGTTCATCGGCCGTGACATGGCTGTCGACCTCGGGACTGCCAACACGCTGGTGTACGTCAGGGGCCGCGGGATCGTCCTGAACGAGCCATCGGTCGTTGCGGTCAACACCAACACCGGTGGCATCCTCGCGGTGGGCGCCGAGGCGAAGAAGATGATCGGCCGCACCCCGGGCAACATCGTCGCCGTGCGGCCCCTGAAGGACGGCGTCATCGCCGACTTCGAGATCACCGAGCGCATGCTGCGCTACTTCATCCTGAAGATCCACCGCCGCCGCTACATGGTCCGCCCGCGCGTGGTCATCTGCGTGCCCTCCGGCATCACCGGAGTGGAGCGCCGCGCGGTGATCGAGGCCGCCACGCAGGCCGGCGCCCGCACGGTGCACATCATCGAGGAGCCGATGGCCGCGGCCATCGGCGCCGGGCTCCCGGTCCACGAGGCCACCGGCAACATGGTGGTGGACATCGGCGGCGGCACCACCGAGGTGGCGGTCATCAGCCTCGGCGGCATCGTCACCGCGCAGTCCATCCGGGTGGCCGGCGACGAACTGGACAACGCGATCATCCAGCACATCAAGAAGGAGTACAGCCTTCTGCTGGGCGAGCGCACCTCCGAGCAGATCAAGCTCACCATCGGCTCGGCGTTCGCCTCCAAGGGCGACGAGGAGCACACCGAGATCCGCGGACGCGACCTCGTCAGCGGGCTTCCCAAGACCGTGGTGATCTCCGCAGCGGAGGTCCGCAAGGCCATCGAGGAACCCGTCAACGCGATCGTCGACGCGGTGAAGACCACGCTGGACAAGTGCCCGCCGGAACTGTCCGGCGACATCATGGACCGCGGCATCGTGCTCGCCGGCGGCGGTGCGCTGCTGTCGGGTCTCGACGAGCGGCTGCGCCATGAGACGGGCATGCCGATCCACATCGCCGACACCCCGCTGGACTGCGTCGCGCTCGGCGCCGGCAAGTGCGTCGAGGAGTTCGAGGCACTCCAGCAGGTCCTGGACGCGGCACCCCGCAGGTGACCCTGCGGCGCCGCGCCGAGGACCTGAAGTACCCCGCACAGTAGTTCCGACCGGCCGCGGCCCCTCAGCGGCGGCGGGTCCGATACGGAAGGCACGGACTGGCGCCCGTGAGGGACACAAAGGAGAGCCGGCTTCTGCTGGTGCTGCTGGTGGTGGTCGCGTTCGCGCTGATCACCGTGGACATCCGGGGCGGTGAGAACTCACCGCTGGACCGGCCGCGGCAGGCCGCGCAGTCCGTGTTCGGGCCGGTGGAGAACTCGGTCGCCAGCGCCGTCAACCCCGTCGGCAACGCCATAGACGCGGTCCGCGACTCCGGGGACCGCAGCTCCACCATCGACCGCCTCAAGAAGGAGAACGAGGCGCTCAAGCAGGAGCTCGGCTCGAAGGACATCACCCGCAACCGGGCCGCGGAGCTGGACCAGTTGCTGAGGACCGCCGGAGCCGGCCAGTACACCATCAAGGGTGCGCAGGTCATCGCCATAGGAGCGGCGCAGGGCTTCTCCTGGACCGTCACCATCGACGCCGGCAGCCACGACGGCGTCACCCGCGACATGACCGTCATCAACGGCGACGGCCTGGTCGGCCGGGTCACCACGGTGGGCCCCTCGACGTCCACCGTGCTGCTCGCCAACGACCCGGACTTCACCGTCGGCACCCGGCTCGAAGGCTCCATGGAACTGGGCTTCGCCAGCGGCCAGGGCAACCAGCCGATGCGGGACCAGCTGCTCAACGGCAAGGCCGACGTGCACAAGGGCGACCGCCTGGTGACCTTCGGGTCGTCGGCCGGCAAGCCGTTCGTGCCCGGCGTGCCGGTCGGGAAGATCACCGGCATCGAGCCGTCCGGCGGCAACCTCACCAAGACCGTGCTGGTGCAGCCGTTCGTCGGCTTCACCAAGCTGGACATCGTCGGCGTGGTCGTCGTCGGTCCGCGGACCGACCCGCGCGACAGCGTGCTGCCGCCGCGGCCCACCACGCCGGCCAAGCCCACCCCGGCCAAGCCGTCCAACACGCCCAGCCCGGGCACGCCCACCACGCCGGGCACCCCCACCACCCCGGGCACCCCCGGCACGCCGACGTACCCGGGCAACGGGACGGGCACCGCCGGCCGCAACCCGACCCCGACGACCACCAGCGGGGGCTGACCCATGCGCCTCAACCGGATCCTGCTCTCCACCGTCCTGGTGGTCATCGCGATGGTCGTCCAGGTCAGCGTGCTGGCCCGGCTGCACCTGCCCGGCGCGGTCCCCGACCTGCTGCTGCTCACCGTGCTCGGCCTGGCCATCACCTACGGCCACGTCGGCGGCTGCCTGGTCGGCTTCTTCGCCGGCCTGCTCGCCGACATCGCGCCACCGGCCGACCACGCGGTGGGCCGCTACGCGCTGGTGCTGTCGGTGATCGGCTACGCGGCCGGGCTCGCCAAGCCCGACTCCGGCCAGCTGCGCACCGCGGCCGGCCCGATGCTGGTCGTCATCTGCGCCGCGCTCGGCACCACGCTGCTGTACGCCGGCGTCGGCAGCCTCGTCGGCGACACCGCCGGTGCCCATGTCGGCCTGGGCAAGCTGCTGTTCACCGCCGCGATCTACGACCTGCTGCTGGCGCCGTTCGTCGTCCCGCTGGTGATGGCACTGGCACGGCACTTCGACCACGACCCGCTGACCGAGGACTCCGCGGGCGGGTTCGGCGGCAGCCGTCCCCGCATGCGCTGGGGCCGGTCGGGGGCCACCGGGCCGCGCGGCATGTTCGGCCGCACCGGCCGCACCGTGAAGATCACCACGCTGGCCAGGGGAGCCCGCAGGTGACCGGCACGACACGCACCAACGGCACGGCCGGGGACGGCACGGCCAGCAGGAGCAGGGAGCAGAGTTGAGCAACATCCCGGAGACCGGACGGACCACCCGCGTCACCATCCGGCTCGTGATCCTCCAGATCCTCGTCGTGTCGCTGCTGCTGACCCTCGGCGGCCGCCTGTGGTACCTGCAGATCCGCAACGGCCAGAGCTACGACCAGAAGGCCGCCAGCAACCACATCCAGCAGGTCGTCACCCCCGCCGTGCGCGGCTCCATCCTCGACGACCACGGGGTGCCGCTGGCCGACAACCAGACCCGGCTGGTGGTCTCCGCCAGCCGCACCGACCTGCTCAAGCAGGGCGACGGCGGCACGGCCGTCCTGGACCGGCTCGCCGACGTGCTCGGCATGAAGCCCGTGGACGTCGCGGACAAGGTCCGGCTGTGCGACGCCCACACCCCCAAGCCCTGCTGGAACGGCTCCCCGTACCAGCCCATCCCGATCACCGACGCCGCGACGACCCAGCAGGCGCTGCAGATCATGGAGCGCCGCGAGGACTTCCCCGGCATCACCGCCGAGCCCACCGCGGTCCGCCGCTACCCCGGCCCGGACAAGTCCAACAGCGCCCAGGTGCTGGGCTATCTCGGCCCGGTCACCGACGAGGAGGTCGCCGCGTCGGAGAAGTCCGCCAACCCGCTGCTGCGCTCCGACCAGATCGGCCGGTCCGGCCTGGAGAGCGTCTACGACGCGCAGCTGCGCGGCACGGCGGGCGTCACCCGCTACCAGGTCGACAACCTGGGCCGGGTCATCGGCAAGGCCGGCGACACCCCGGCCCAGCCCGGCAGCGACGTGGTCACCAGCATCGACGCCCGGGTCC
>Ga0123353_10015901_pt1 | contig 10967 bp, 8 predicted proteins | sample TergutLab28metaG_3_FD_92763 | JGI IMG/M metagenome (GOLD analysis project Ga0123353, IMG submission 92763) | Labiotermes labralis P3 segment gut microbial communities from Petit-Saut dam, French Guiana - Lab288 P3 | ecosystem: Host-associated > Arthropoda: Insects > Digestive system > Gut ... | reverse complement strand
GACCCCTTGTGGACTGTTATGAAGGAAGGCGGGCCATTTCACGCCAGAGGGCATCTGGAACGGTATTGCGAACGCTTGGAACAAACAGGGCGCGGCGAAGGCGCGGAAATATTGAGAAAAAGAGATTATTCGAAATGGTTCTTTTGAATTTGAAAAAGGAGAAAATAGCGTGAAAAATACAAAAGAAAGGAACCAAGTAGGCGCGACCGCCATGCGGATTTCATGGTCGATTTGTGCAGGCTTGGTGCATGGCGGTTTCTATGGATAAAATACGATTCGGGAAAACTGGGCTTATGGTCAGCAAAATCGCCTTCGGCGGCATACCGATCCAGCGTTTGAGCGTCGGGGAAGCGGTGAAGGTTGTCCGCGGGGCGATAAACCTCGGTGTGAACTTTATCGACACCGCCAACGGGTACAGCGACAGCGAGGAAAAAATAGGGCTGGCTATTAAGGATGTGCCGAGGGACAGCCTTGTACTCGCCTCAAAATCGGGGGCAAGCGATAAAAAGATGTTTCTTTCCCACCTTGATTTGTCCCTGACGCGGCTGGGCGTTGACTTTATTGATTTGTACCAGCTGCACGGCGTTTCCTCCGAAGAAGGCTATAACGCCGTGTTTGCCGAGGGCGGCGCGTATGAAGGCCTGGAGGAAGCCGTCCGTGCCGGAAAGGTGCGCTTCCCTGCGTTTTCAAGCCACAATATCCCCGTTGCCATGCGTATTATGCGCGAGGGCAGATTCGCGGCGGTGCAGCTGCCTTTCAACTATGTCGATGACGAGGCGACAAAAGAGGCAATACCCCTCGCGAAGGAGCTGGATATGGGCTTTATCGCAATGAAGCCCTTCGGCGGCGGCCTGTTGAGCGACGCGAACCTTTCTATCAAGTATTTATCCCAATTCGACAATATTATTCCCGACCCCGGCATAGAAAAGCTGTCGGAAATGGAAGAGATTGCCCGCATAATAGAATCAAACGGGCCGTTTACGCCCGCCGACGGGCTGGCCATTGAAAAAGCGAAAGCGGAGCTTGGCAGCCGCTGGTGCCACCGCTGCGACTACTGCCGGCCCTGCCCGCAAAATATAGGCATAAGCATGGTTCTCAATGTTGAAAGCATTATGAAACGTTTGCCCGCAGACAGAACCCTCGCTATGGCGGGACATTGCATGGAAACCGCCCGGAACTGCACGGAATGCCGGGCCTGCGTAAAAAAATGCCCGTATAATTTGGATGTCCCCGCGCTTATTAAGGAAAAATTGGCTCTTTGGGCTGTTTATGTTTCGGAAAACACCCCCGTATGCGTTGATTAGACAGTTTTTATCCTAATCTCAGTTTAAATGCAGAAATATTTTATCAATATGTTTTTAAGGGTGTTTTTACTGGGAATTTTATCCTTTGTAAAGGTACACCTTTTCAAATAAACAAAAACCCGACCGTGATATAACGTCACAATCGGGTTAAATTGAACCGTAAAATTATTTGAACAGATTTGTAATCCAATCAATTATCAATTTGAAAAACGCAATGATTCGGGCAAAGAAATTACTCGGCGGGTCAACGGGTTCTTCGGGTATTTCCTCAACCACGGCATAGACACTGAAATGGTCGGTTTCAAACTCAAAATACCATTGGCCTTCAATTTGAACTATACGGGCGTTCATATCGTAACTATCGGTCACTTTTTAAAATATCCGTTAAATGATTTGACATTGGTATTAATTGCTGTTTGCCGTTTTTTGTTTTTGTCAATATAAGTTGCACACTCTTTATTTTTGGTGATCCATCCGCGATTCAGAACGCACGCGTTAGACTCGCGGGGTTCACCGCCTAAAAATACAGAGCGCACAAGACATTCGTCTTGCACACTCTTTATTTTTGGTGATCCATCCGCGATTCGAACGCGGGACACCCTGCTTAAAAGGCAGGTGCTCTGCCTGCTGAGCTAATGGATCATATTTAACAAATAAAGCGTTAAATGAAAAAACGCTTTATTTGCATAAGGCTTTAACGCATATAAATTACCCTATATAATTGAAAATCAGCGCCGCGCCTATTGTCAGGATAAAAAAGAATATCGCGACAAATTTTGTTATGCGGGCAAGCTTCGCCTCGATGGTGCGGCCCTTGTTTTTGCCGAAAAAGGTTTCCGCCCCTCCCGCGACGGCACCTGACAGCCCTGCCTGGCGGCTTTGCTGCAATAAGACTATGACCACTATTATTATTGACGTGATTATCAAAACCGCGCCCAACAATATCTGATAAAAAGGCATCTGCATTTTTTCGTCCTCCGTATATTAAAGTATTTATTAAAAATCAGTTTCATAATAATGTGCCAAAGGTAAGTTTAGCATATGATTATAAAAAAATCAAGCACTTTTTCAGTTTTATCAGTTTTATATATTTTTATATTTGTTAACACGCAAATCGTTATGTAAAATTCCCTATAATTATATTTTTTATCGAATATAAAATTAATGCTAACGCAATCGTGAATCCGGCGTAAATAAAAAATTTTCTGATAATCAAATAAAAATTCGAAGGTTGCACATCATCTGCGTTTTTTATAGTCAAGCTTAACCGCAATTTTTCTAATTTCCAAAATATTTTAGGCGTTAAAGCCATTCCCGCGCAAGAAAAAAACATAATAAACGACCAATAAAGTGCGCCAAATTTATATAATCTTACATCTAAGCATTGCAATTAACGCAATAAAACCATTCGTCGCTCTGGTCGGCGCCGCATTTTTTGCATGTCTTCACAACTTTCACCTCGAAATATTTATTGACGGGTTATACAAGAACCACTGATATCCCGTCCCCCACGATTTTGACGACGTGCTCGAAGGCCGTGACCGTGCGTGTTTTGTCCGCCTCCGTCTTTAAAATGCCCATTGACGCTTTCCCTGCGGGGAGGAGGGCGTAGCCGTAGCCGTTGGGCGTACCCGCGCCCGTGTGCCTATAGGTGAACGTGGGCAGGTACTCGGCGAAATGGATATAGGGCCTGCCGTTTTCAATATCCCTTACGATATAAGCGGAAACAAGCGCGGCATACTGGGTTTTCGGGGTAGGGGGGCTGATGTCGTACTGGTCGGCGAAAAAGTTGCCCAAAGAGTACATGCACAGGCTCCGCCGCCCGTCGGGGCTGTCGATCCACTCGACAGGGTGCATTGAGTGGGAATGGCTGCCCATGATTATGTCCGCGCCGCCCTCGCATAAAGCTCTCGCTATCTCTTTCTGCATTGCGGTGGGCCTGTCCCCGTATTCCGCGCCCCAGTGGAGGGCCACGATGATGAATTCCGCGCCCGCGTCCCTGCACCCCGCGATATCGTCAAGCATAGATGGGATGCTGTCCGGGTTGCCGGATGCGAATTTCCTCACCGCGTATTGCAGTTTTTCGGTTGATATGACGCCGTCGAGGCCGTTGAGCGAGTCGGTGTAGGGTATAACGCCTATTTTTATTCCGTTTACGTCGATAACGGTGTGCTTTTCCCGCTCCTCGGGGGTGCGGTATGTGCCGTCGGACACAACGCCCACAGCCTCGAAGTTTTCTTTGGTCTTTACAAGGCCTGTCCAGCCTTGGTCGAGCAGGTGGTTGTTGGCGTTTATGAACATATTGAAGCCCATTCCCTTTACGGCGTCCAGAATCTCAAAGGGGGCGTTGAACATGGGGTATGAGGACATTTTTGTATTGCCGCCGTAGGAGTCGATGGGCGTTTCAATGTTGCATATAGCCAAATCGCCGTCAACATAGGGGCTTATATATTGAAAATAAGGCGTGAAATCATAAGCCCCGCCGCTTAATTTCGCGGCGGCGACGGGTTTCGTGTGCAAAAGCACGTCCCCCGCGAACTGGAGCTTGGCATATTGTATTTCCGGCGCCGCCGTGGTTTCTTCGGTCGTCAGGACAGCGGGGTTCCCGCCGTTTTGCCCGTTATCGCCGTTAATATTGCCGCATGAGCATAGCAGAAGCAAAAATGCGGTTGTCAGCAGTATAAATTTTTTCATAAATCCTTAAAAAGCTCATTCATATCCCGATAACCTTGCAGGATTGATGGATAAATACGTTTACAGCTCCCGCAAGGGACAGCCCGTAATATGAATATACGGCCGCAGCAGTTTTTTTATGTCAGGATCCAGCCGTATATTTAAATTTGCTGTTTTGGCCATATGGTATCTTCCCCTTTCAAAGTTATTATACCATGATTCTAAGGAAAATACATCAGTATTTTCGCATGGCGCGGGATAGCAGCCATCTTATATCGCCGCATTTTGCTGCGCCTATTATACCGCATTTCGTTCACGTTTGCAACCTTTTATAAGCGTTTTATAAAACAAATTTATATAATTAAAATATCGCATTAAGATACAAAACCCCGCGTCCTCCGTCCTGAAACGGGCGTCGGCGCGGGGCGTTGCTTATTTTGCATCAGGGGAATCGCATAAAAATCAGATATTCGCACTGATTTCTTTAAATATATTGAATCCCATCTTTAAAACGCGCATTATCGTATCAAAAGCGGAGCCGTACCATGTAATTTTAACCGCCCTGCCGTCAAGGCGCCCCCAATTTGCCCCGTAAGGCTCAAAAACCGCGTTAAGGTCGTCCGGCGCAGACCAGTCCATTAAAATCCCGGCGGCAAGCGTATTGACAAGCTCGTTCACGACAACCTTCGCCGCGCTGCGGGCATAAATGCCGTTTGCAACATATGGCGGGATATAGCCGAACAGCTTGAATTCAGGCATTCCAATCGCCGCTAACAGCGCCCCGGAGAATTTTACGGGCATATCCGTTAGGGCGGTCGTCAGAACCGCGCCCAAGCCCTGATGGACCAAACGCGTCTCCAAAGAATCCGGCGCATAAATCTCATTACCCGCAGAATGCCCCGCGTATACCGTCCCGGCGAGGTCAAGAAGGTTTTTATATTCGCTGGGTTCAAGGCTGAACCCGGACATTTTCGCAATCTTTTCAATGCTGTCCCCTGTCCCGCCGCTGTCATACATAGGCAGCTGCATCGCTTTTTGAAGAGCTTCCAGCATCGCTCCAAGACCGTCATATGCCGCGCTCCCTTCGGCGATATTCAGCGAGTCGGCAAAGGATTTTGTTGAATTTGAAACTATGTAAGCGATGCCTTGGAAGCCGGCTTTCATATAATTATAGCTGTATGACGGAAAGTCGTTCTCCATCAGCGCGATCCGGCCGGGGCTGAAATCCGCCGGTATAAGAGAAGTGTTTATTTTATCGATATACTTCGTGGCGACGCTTACGCCGGCGTCTGAAAATTCGACTTCACGATATGCGTTCGGGTACACCAGCAGGCAGCCGGTTTGGATATCGAAAATTTTATTGCCCCTGGCTGAAATGGCATATGAGATGTCATTTATGTGTTCGTGGCCGGTGAACACGTATTTTACCCCTCCGTCGGCGAGTACGGACGCAAGAGTCTTATATTGATCAACGGTCAGCAGGCCTTCGATGAATCTGTCGAGCCAAAAATGCTCCAGCACGCTGTAGTGCGTCATGGCGATAAGTTTCTTCCCGTCATTTTTTGCTGAAAGCATCTGCTCTTTGATCCAGTCAAAAAGTTCCGGGCTTATATAAGTTTTAATTTCCCCGCATATTAAAGGGTCTATTGCAAGCAGACGGTATCCGGCGTCCAGCTCGGCGGTGTATGACGCGCTGTCCTCATGCCGCGCCAGGGCGCCGCTGAATCCCAATTCGTAAAAAATATCAATAAATTCCGAAATATCGGCAATCCGATAAGTGTCGTGGTTGCCCGGAAGAACAAAAACCTTTACGCCGCTGCGGTTTTGAAAATCAATGAGCTTCCCGGCTATTTCCAAAAATTCTTCTGTGCGCCCTTCGCTCAAATCGCCGGGAATCAATAGATATTCAGCCCCGGAAGCTTCAGCCCGGAATAAAAATTCGTCAATAACTGCGTCTGCTTCATACAACAGCATGAATTTATCATTCACGTTGCTGTAAACAGGGTCGCCCGGCAGGGCGCCCGTATCGGAAATAGGCGGCAGGGCGCCATACGGTATGTAGTGCAAATCAGAGGCGACAACAATACTGAAAGCCCGATCTTCGGAAACCGCGCCGGCTGAAATAGCCGGGGGAGAAAGCATAACCGCCGCCAAAACGATGCTCAACGCAATTTTTAACGATTTTTTCATGTAAAACAACCTCTAATCTTTTAAAATTTTATGAACACATTTTTATTATAGCTTTCTATTAATAAAATGTCAAATAAAATTTAAAATAATTAAGCAGGTTTTTTAAAAAGCGCGTGAAGCGGCAGGGCCGGCCCATGATTCTAAGGAAAACACGTCAGCACTTTCGCATATCGCGGGATAATAGCCCCAAACTTACACATATTGCAGCTTCATAAAAACAATGGGTTTGTCCGGTTCCTTTTCCGGCGGGGTTTCGATATATCTTGATAAAAACAGCGCGATAGAGGCGGCGCGGTAGGGCAGGACATAAAAGCAGGGGAGCATGAAAAAGCAGAGCGGCAGCCAGGGTATGAAGCTTATTTTTAAAAGCGTCAGGTTAAGGCAGCTTTTATCGAGGCGCGCGGCGCTTTCCCTTATCGCGCCTGAAACCGTAAAAACGGGCGCCGTGCCTATGAGTTTATAAGCTAACGAATAACGCTGTATCGCCGCGAACCAAAAAAACAGCCCGGTTATCAAAAAGCAGGAGGAAAGCAGAAGCAAAACCCAAAAAACATTCTGAGCCGGCCCTGCGGAATTCAGAAAATAATGGGTTACGGCCGCGCCGGCAATAAAAGGCAGCAAAAAGAACAAAAGCCACATCATTTTTATCCCGAAAAGGTAAAACGAACACAAATATGACTTAAAAAGCGTTTTAATTTTAATTTTAGGGCAGCTGCTTCCCGATATAAGCTTCTGAAAATGCACATTATGGAAAAGTATAAGGCTTGAGCGCAAAAAAAGCAGGGCAGGGCATAAAGCCGCCGCCGAAACGCAGAGCAAAGCGCTGTTCGGCATATAATCATATACAGGCTTTAAAAAATCTTTCAGCGCGGGCATAAAAAATGACAGAAGAATGAACGGAACGGAAGCAAGGCAAACTGCCCGCAGCCCCGCATTATATAAAATATAGAGCATATCAAGGGTTTTCCTTCCCGAAATCTGCTTCTGCGCTTTTGTTTTTATTTTGATAAACATTTTTATGACTATCCTTTCCATCGTCTCGCAAGCGGGACGTTTGCGAGGCGGAAGTTATGCCCATTTTCCGCAGGAAATTCGCGCTATTGTTTTTGCGCGAAAGGACAAAACTTCCGGTTTGAAAAATTTATTTTTCAAACTTCATCCCCCGCATATATTTTTGCATATATTTTTGGAAAAATAAATGTTTTTATACAATTTGAATTTCTAGTTGACAAAATACAAATTATAATGTAAAATATAATAAATGGCAATGACGGAAAGAAGTAAAACGCAAAATCTTTTTGTGTAAAAAGGTTTTTGCCCGGCAAAGAGAGCCTTCGGTCGGTGCAAGAAGGCGCGGGCGGCGTTTGAAATACATTCCGGAGCCGCAATGCTGAAATAGGGATTAGGATTTAGGGGTTAGGGATTAGCCAAAAGTATCTGACCACTAATCACTGACCACTGAATAGGCGTTGCCGGGTTTCTCCCGTTACAGGGACGGAGTTTTATTTTGAACTCTTAAAGGCCGCAAAGCGTGAGCCTGCGGTAAACTGAGGTGGTACCACGCAATTATTTTTGCGTCCTCTGCAAAAACTGCTAAAGCAGTTAAATTTGCGGGGGTTTTTGTTATGGGATAAGGGCTATAGTTTAAGCCCCTAGCCACTAACCCCTAACTGCTAACCCCTCGCAGTGAAAGGTATGATGAAAAAAATGGGTGTCTTTGAAGAACTGAAGGCCCGGGGCTTTGTGGCCCAGATGACCGACGAGGAAAAAATCAGGAATCTTCTTGAAAACGAAAGCGTGCGGTTTTACATCGGATTCGACCCGACCGCCGACAGCCTCCATGTGGGAAGTTTTGTCCAGATGATGGTCATAGCCCATATGCAGCGGGCTGGTCATGTGCCTATCGTCCTGTTCGGCGGCGGCACGGGCATGATCGGCGACCCTACGGGCAAGACCGATCTGCGGCAGATGCTGACGAAAGAGGATATCGACCACAACATCGCCTGCTTTAAGGAGCAGATGTCGGCATTTATTGATTTTTCCGGCGAAAAAGCAATAATGGTCAACAACGCGGACTGGCTGCTTGAGCTTAACTATGTCGAATTTTTGCGCGATGTGGGCGTGCATTTCTCCGTGAACAGGATGCTGGCCGCCGAATGCTACAGACAGCGGCTGGAGCGCGGGCTGTCGTTTTTTGAGCTTAACTATATGATAATGCAAAGCTACGACTTCCTGCACCTCAGCCGCAATTACGGCTGTACTATGCAATTGGGAGGCGACGACCAGTGGAGCAATATCATCGGCGGCGTCGAGCTTACCCGCCGCGCCGACGGCAGGGAGGTCTACGGAATGACATTCAACCTCCTGCTGACAAGCGACGGCAGGAAAATGGGGAAAACTGAAAGCGGCACGGTCTGGCTAGACGCGGAAAAAACCGCGCCGTACGATTTTTACCAATACTGGCGCAACACCGACGACGCGGACGTTATAAAATGCATGAAGCTGCTGACATTCCTGCCTTTGGAACAAATCGCGGAATACGAAAAACTGGAAGGCAGCGAATTGAATTCCGTAAAAGAAATGCTGGCCTATGAGATAACAAAAAATGTCCACGGCAGGGACGCGGCGGAAAAATCCCGCGAAACCGCCCGCGCCTTATTCGTGGGTGCGGCAGATGCGGCAAATATGCCGACGGCCTCCCTTAAAAAGGCGGATTTTGACGAAAGCGGCGTTGCGGTCGCGGACATTCTTGTAGCGGCGGGCCTCGCAAAGTCGAAAGGGGAGGGCAAGCGCCTTATCGAGCAGGGCGGCGTCTCCGTCGATGACGAAAAAATAACCGACCCCTTCGCGAAAACCGGGTTACAGTCCTTCGAAAAAGGGCATGTGGTCATTAAAAAGGGCAAAAAGGCTTTTGTAAAGCTCGTTTTATCATAAATACCAAGGAAAATGAGGCTGATGCATAATTACAATTATGCGTCAGCCTCATTTTCGCAATGGCGCGGCAATAAGCTGTTTTTTATTACCGTATATGACTGAGCCTATTTATTATAAAGAATAAACCATAAATTTTCTTAAAAAACGTTAAAATTGTCACAAAATGAATATTTTATGAAATTATTGTTGACAAAATGATAAATATGTGCTATTTTAAAACAGCACGCTTCCAAATATTAGGATAATAAAAAAAAACTGTTCTATTTTTAAATTTATAAGGAGGAAAATTTAAAATTATGAAAGAGATAAAAAAACATATTACAAGTTTATTGTCAATTTTTGTGGTAATGGCAATGCTTTTGACCCTTATTCCGGCGATTACGCTTATAACGGTCAGAGCGGGAGATGAAGACGGCAACAGTCAGGGCGGTAACGGTACCGTTTACAAAAATTCGGATGACGATGACGGTGACGGCAATGACGACGGGAACGGGAACGGCAACGGCAATGGTGACGACGACGGCAACGGCAATGGTGACGACGACGGGAACGGCAACGACGACGACGGGAACGGCAACGGCAGTGACGACGACGGGAACGGCAACGAAAATGACGACGACGGGAACGGCAACGAAAATGACGACGACGGGAACGGCAACGGCAATGACGATGATGACGGCAACGACGATGACGACGACGATGACGGCAACGACGATGACGACGATGACGACGATGACGGCAACGGAAACGGCGACGATGACGGCGACGCAAACGACGACGGCAACGGCAATGACGATGATGACGGCAACGACAATGACGACGACGATGACGGCGACGCAAACGACGACGGCAACGACAATGACGACGACGATGACGGCAACGACGATGACGACGATGACGGCAACGGAAACGGCGACGGAAACGACGACGATGACGGCGACGCAAACGACGACGGCGACGGCAATGGCGACGATGACGGCGACGGCAATGATTACGATGACAATGACAATGACAATGACAATGACGATGATGATGGCGATACGGGAACTAAAACCGTTAAGGAGAAAAAAGGCGTAAAAAACAAAGTCAGCAATCTTTTCAAAAAGAGCGCAAAGCAGGACAAGCCTGAAAAAACGACGACAACGACTGAACCCGAAACGGAAACCGAAGAACAGACCACGAAAGCGGATAAATCTTATAAACATGAAAAACAAGAAAAGTCGTGGTTAAAGTTTTGGAAAAACTGGAAAATATTTAAAAACTGGAAAAATAAAGGCGAAGAAACCACGGTAGAAGAATATACCACGCTAGAAGAGGAAACCACGGTCGAGGAAGGAAACACGGTCGAGGAAGGAACCACGGTCGAGGAAGATGCCACGGTCGAGGAAGATGCCACGGTCGAGGAAGAAACCACGGTCGAGGAGGAATCCATGGTTGAGGAAGAATCCACGGTTGAGGAAGAATCCACGACAAAGGAAAAGACTACAATAAACGATGATGAAGATGATGACAATGATGATGAAAACACGGAGAAAAAAAGCGTAAAAAACAAATTGAGCAATCTGTTCAAAAAGCGCACAAAGCAGGATAAGCCCGAAAAAACGACGACAACGACTGAACCCGAAACGGAAACCGAAGAACAGACCACAAAAGAGAATAAATCTAATAAACATGAGAAACAGGAAAAATTATGGTCAAAATTTTGGAAAAACTGGAAGATGCTTAAGGGCTGGAGAGACAAAGGCGAAACAACAACGGCAGAGGAAACCACGCTAGAGGAGGAAACCACGCTAGAGGAGGAAACCACGGTTGAAGAGGAAACCACGCTAGAGGAGGAAACCACGCTAGAGGAGGAAACCACGGTTG
>Ga0123353_10015900_pt1 | contig 10967 bp, 9 predicted proteins | sample TergutLab28metaG_3_FD_92763 | JGI IMG/M metagenome (GOLD analysis project Ga0123353, IMG submission 92763) | Labiotermes labralis P3 segment gut microbial communities from Petit-Saut dam, French Guiana - Lab288 P3 | ecosystem: Host-associated > Arthropoda: Insects > Digestive system > Gut ... | reverse complement strand
TGTTTTAACACACATTAAATAGGGAAAAGGGAAGGGGCCTAAAAATAATTTCGCAATTCTGAACATTTCGTTATACTGGCGTTCGTTACAGCGACATTTTACTTTATTTGGTATTTATATGTCATTCCACTTGTGACACGATAACTACTTAGTGTTCCATTGATTGAATATCAGATTGTTTCAGTTTTTAAGCCACTGTCTTATAGGGTAAGTAATGTGTGGTGAAGTGCGTAATTCATGCATGACTCCAGTTTAGTTTCATATAAACAGATTTGTTGTGAGACGACATTGCTGAAGGATGAGGGATATGAAACTGGCAAATTTTATTAGTCATTATTTGAACTTTCAATTTAGACAGTAGTGTCATTATACAAGTGTTTCATGCCTTGACTTCCTTAATAATTCAGTGAATATACAACTTCAGCATCTCGGATTCATAATTTTATCTAGTACAGCAGGTTATGTGATGAAAGCTTCATTTCTGTTCAGTGGTCAAGAAGTTGCTATAATTTAAATGTTTGTTGTCTGTTCAGTAATAGTTGTAATCATTTACTTAGACTGCCACAAATTGTATGTTGCTTATTTTCATAAAAGACATTATGTTCAGTAAACCTTTCATTGTCTGAAAGTGTATACAAATATAAAGGTAATCCAAACTCAGGAGGAATGAAATGTTATCAAACCATGAAGCACTGCATTTATCTGTGCATAGCCTGCACTCAAGACTTCTAATGCCAAAATTAAGAGGAAAGTAAGATTCCTTGGTAGTAACCAACATCAACATTTTTAATGCAGTATTTTTGCCACACTATACTTGGAGGCTTGCATGCATGCTGTTTCTCTGTAGAAAGGGTGCAAACGAAAGTATGCAAATCTGTGAGGGAGGAAGTGAGAGCAACTTGGAGAAAATTATGTAATGCAGGGCTTTATAATGCGTACTTGCAGTTATCCTTGTGTTATTCCAAAAATGTGTTCCTTGGTACTGGTTAACTAATACAGTAATATGTGTCACTGTGTCACTAGTACATTAAGAATTTCAGAACTTTTGACAAGAAAAAAAGTTCAGTGATATGTTTGTGTGGCCATGTCAAGACATCCGTGTCTCAGTAGATTTTATGTAGATGTTTGCTTTCATAAATATGAAAAAGGTATTTCACAAATTGTAATAATGGTTGTTTTAGGCATCCATTATCTACATATTAAATGTCACTATAGAAGACTGATCATCAGATCTAAGTATCATTGATTATCACAATATAATTATCTCCTCTCTCTTACTGACAGACATCACCTTTGAAGATTTTCAGTACACAATTTTCTAATGGCTGGCTGGGTACATAAGTATTGTTGTCATTTGAGAAGAGTCCAAGATTTTTAGCTTCTAATTACCATTGTTATGTAGTATTGTTAGGAATGTTAAATCAAATTAAATGCTGCACTTAATGCATGAAAGTATAACCAAATAATACATAGGAATTTTGATGAGGAAATGGCGGGGGAAAGACCACTTCTCTGGAAATGCGTAATAATGTCAAACAAAATTAAAGCATTTTTAGTGAGTGCATTTTGGTTCTGTGAATCATGTGGACTAGGTGGCATTCAGTGTTTTTATGCGTTGATGAACCTGTGTTTCTTCTTCTCAGAAGGAAGGTGGAATAAGAAAGGGAAAGAGATAACTTGGAAACTGGATATATTCAAATCTACATTGTCTGCAGCCTTAGCTAATAGGTAACTGGTACTTACTATGCATTGGCTTTTCATGCTGTTTGATACACATCTAGATTAGTTATATGTATGAAAAACTGAACATTTGCTGGTAAATAGGTTTGTAATTTGATGTTATTGCTGCATGAAATCAAATTAAAAGTGTAAAATTAAAGGTCAACCAAGTTAACATAAATTTAAGTAATGGTATTTGCTACATGACTGTGATTCCAGAACATTTTATCAAAAAAATATTGCACCATTTTTTAAGAGGAGAATGCATCGTCAGGTGGACAAGGATGTATGTTGCGCAATATGTCTTGTATCTTTGTTATTCACCTTTGTTTATGCATTAGAAAGATTTAGCTTAGTGATAACTCATCTGTCTTCTTCGCCAGAGGTACCCAGTTTGATGTCTTTGCAAAACTGTTTTCTCTTATAATATACTAGGGCAGTACCTTAAGGTACACCAGACCTCTTACACATTTCGTCCCAATTTATGGCACGGGTCAGGGTAACATTAATGACAGCAGGGTTCTGAAATTAATAATGATACACTGATCCCAAATCTTGATGCAGGAGATGCCTATCACAATGCAGTTTTTTGTTAAATGTTATGAATTGTGAGTCAAAACTGAATATTTTCACTTCATGTTTTTATCTTAATGTTCTTATAATTTTGTTAATAGTAGTATGTGATTATGCTGTTTCATTAGATATAAATGTTATTTCTCATTTAAGTAACATAATGACTTCAGCTTGTGTCATAAATGGTATATCACAGCAAAATTCGTTTAATCTGATATCTGATAATCCGTAAGTCCTGGTAATCTAGCACTTGAGGTGCATAGTCCCAAGACCAGAAGCTTTGCTTTTGACCAGAAAATGTTTCATCAATGAAGCAGGCAGATCTCAGGAACCTGTCCAAAAAGACCTCCAAGAGTGTATGTACATCAATCTTAATGGTATCTGCTGACCTCTTGTACCCAACTCCATCAACTTCTTCAGCTATGAAGACTCCAGATGATGCAGAAGAGGACCCTGATGCACCTGAACAAGCAGATGGATTTATTGTACAGCCCAAGTATGGGAGCAGTAACAAAAAATTACATTTAAGCAGTTACTGTAGATTACCATCTTGACAGTCTGGCATATTCAGTGTTTGGGCACCTGTCCAATCCCATGTGAGTCAGATTAACAGAATTTTGCTGTACATTTATAAGTGTGTGATTAAATATTAAAAAACTGCAGTTTCATGACTGCTTAATTCAGCATTCACCATTGTTTTGTAATAAGCGTACATGATTTAGTGCAACAGCATGTTTCCTACATGTTATTGAAAGAAGGTTATAATCTGTTGTGTGTGGTTTTTTTTTCTTCTTCTTCAATGCTGAATAACTTCTCCAAACACAAATATAATTTTACTGCAGAGCTTAACTGTACCGTGAACCGAAGTAAGCTGAATCCACTTTGGGCCATGTTTGGCTGTGGGTGGCACTTAACACAAGAACAACATAGATTTGCAGTCTTTCCATATTAACCCAGTCAACAGCATCATAAGAAAGCAGTGTCTGCTGGATTACCCATTTGTTTGTAGGTCTCCATGCAGATACTGCTCTGCTACAGATGATTGTTTGCTTTGACCTAAGAATTTATTTCAGTTATTTTTTTTTTTTAATTCAGAGTGATGTCAGCAAAAATACATTATGTATTACTATGAATTGATAGTGATAAAACATCAATTTATTCATTGCACTGCTAGTGTATTTCAGAACCAGAAGCTGTGTACAGTACATGCTGAATGTTCACCTTTTCTTTCTTATACAAAAACTATATTACATATATAAAACTTGTCTTTTTTCGGACAAAATATAACTGCCAAAAAGTATGTGTGTTTGTATATTTCTGCAAGAGAATATGAATTTGCAATTAATGTAAATATTTGTAGACTGTGGACAGCCTGGGTGTGTGTCACATTATGATTGCCTTGCTGTATGATCAGTTTGAAAGACTGAGTTGAATTTAGTAGTGATTATATGTGTTTTGCTAGTACAAATGAGTGTCTATAATACAAAAAAAAAAAGTTTGTACAATCACAGGAAAAATGTTGATGCATTACTGAGTAATTTTGACTCTCTTGTGATAGCTGTGGGAGGACAGATTGTCATAAATATGTACATCTCTTGGTAATGTAATTATAGTGTGCTTTTGTAGTATGAATATACATGAATATTGTCTTTGTAAATACAGAATTTATATACTTTGTTTTGTTGGAAGTTCTTTTAAACAAAATTCACCCATTTGGCACTTCATTGTTCACTTTTTTATTTTTCCTTCCCCCTATAAAATTGTAATTGATCAGTAGGTACCTAATGTATTTTGCTTTTGTCAAGGGATCAAGATATAATACTTCCTGTTTGATAGTGCAGATACAACCCTGTATGTATACAGTGTCTTACTAATCTGTACCATCAGCACAGCAGCTGTTGTGAGAGCTGTATCACAAAGCCTGTATCCTCCAGGAATTTATTGCTTATTTTACCCATGATATTTAAGAGCTGAATGCTGGTTTCTAGGTAGGCTTCCACCTTCTGAAAATATTTCTTGACATGACAGCCCTTGAAATACTGGAGATTTTCATACAAACGTGTTTCATTTCATGCAAAGAATGTGGGTTGTCCTAACTTTGTGATATCGAAATTGTTATCACATAGCAGTAGGCCTATATTGTCTTTCTACCAACTTTCATTCTGGGAAGAAAGGTATTTGTGGTGGTATATAAAATGCATTCAATATGTCACATAATCCTATGGCAAACCATTAAATTCCCTACTCCATAGAAAAGTTAATAGTCACTCAGTAAGTGAAGGAATTTTTTGCCATTGTGTGGAACAACAGTGTTCACAGATGTTTTCTTCTGATCTGTGAATCAGTCGGAGCCCACACATCCCACCTGTAAAGATCCGTATTTTAGTATTACCCTCTGTTCTGCACCTGAAGTCTTACAAAGTTTTATTTCAAATACCTAAAGGGAAGAGAACCCTCCAGATTTTCTTACAAAAACTTTATCATATCATCATGATGTCCTAAATATTACAGCCCATGACATCTTTTATTGTCACTCCAGTAATACTGGGTTAACTCACCTGCTCACCCTCTCAGCAGATAAAAGTGAATTTTGGTATAAAATTAATGCTATTGGATGACATGCCACTGCTCTAAATGTTTATTTTTCTGTTATCACTAATAACAGCACTATCGATGAGCAACTTTTGAGGCAGGAGCATCATTACTGCAGCTTTATTGTAGGGCCTGAGAAGAACTTAAATAGATACTCAACTTTTATTGAGGTAACATTTTTGTAGAATGTTAAAACACACTTCGTGGCCTCCCCTAAGACTTTTGTATGCCCCTATAGCATAGCATCTGTCCCACCTGGAAGACATCAGCATGATATGGCAAGATTCATTTTGTTTGGCACCCTTCCATGAATGGGGTAAGGAAGATAAAGCTTCCTGGCAGATCAAACAGGCCAGTTCCACAGCGTTCACAACAAATTATTCTAAGCAGGGTTGCTACCAAGGGGGGGGGGCTGGTGGGGTGCCGCCTCCCCCCCCCCCCCAATTGAAATTTAAAAACCACTGATTTTGTATACGTTGATGAACGTTTTACGTGATTTATCCTTCAACCAAAATTGGTCACTGAATTTGGCTGATGAGTAGCATATTAGAATTTCGAAAATGAAATAATAAAACTTAATGAAATTAAGAAACCAAGATTTAAATTAGGTGAATCAGTCATTGAACATGTACACATATATAATACCAATGTTATGTTACAGTTATACTTTTGACATGATTTTTGTAACAGTTTTTAAAGCCAAGTACATATAGCCACAATGTCAGCTCACCGTCCCCCAATGAAAAATTCTGAGTGGGCATAAAGGAAAACTGTGATTCTGTTCTCAAGATGATGAGTAAATCCACGTGGCCTTTACCCTACACTTGTTCATCGAGGGAAAGTATGCAGTCCTGATTTCAGGCTTCCACCGCAAAGTAGGTGAGAACTGCGCTCTTCTGGGTTATTAGGGAGCGAGTAGTAGTAATTTGCTACCGACGTTTCGCGACAGGCCCCGAAACGTCGGTAAGAAACTACCACTACTTGCCGTGTAATGACGCAAAAGAGCGCATTTCTCTCCTTTTGCAGTCCTGACTTTGGACGATATGTGAGCCCTGTCAACTTCTGAACCACTTAACCTACCTTCTCGAAATTTGATATGGACGTTATCCCACTACACCTCTACGCAATACTTTTTAACCGTACATTGCATTCTGTTGCCCCAGGGCGTCATACAAACAAAAAAGAATATACCGTTTTTTCCGTATAAATATTTGAGGCATGCGCGCAGTTTAAAGTTCTATGGTTGGTGCTTATGAAACGTTCCCTCCATAGAGTATACCAGTATACCATGCGGTCACATATTTACAGCATTTGAAAGCTGTTTTATTATCGAGATGGATTATTTTAGCGAACAAAATACAATCATACATGGTGAGTTGCATATATATATCAGTGCACCGTATTTAATTATCAAGTAAATACGTTTGAATACTTAATTACTTACTCCATGGAGCAGAGTCGTTCTTGAGAAGCTAACTGGTTTTCACCTAGTCAATAAATTTCCCGCGTTTAATGGAACCCGAAAGTTCATTACCGCGTTTACAAATGCCCCCCCACCTGTCCCTGTCCTGAGCCAGAGCAATCCAGTCCATGCCCCCCATCCCACTTCCTGAAGATCCATCTTAATTTTATCCCATCTACGCCTGGGTCTGCCAAGTAGTCTCTTTCCCTTAGGTTTCCCACCAAAAACCCTGTTTGCACTTCATCTTCCCCCCATACGTGCTACATGCCCCACGCATTCCATTCTTCTCGATTTTATCACCCAAATAGTATTTGGTGAGTGAAGATCATTATACCCCTCCTTTTGTAGTTTTCTGCAGTCCCCTGATACCTCATCCCTCTTGGGCCCAGATATTCTACTCAGCACCCTTTTCTCATACACCATCATCCTACGTTCCTCCCCCAATGTAAGCGACCAAGTTTCACACCCATACAAAACAACAGGCAACATTTTAGTTCTGTATATCGTAATCTTTATATTTTTGTATGTCAAACTGAAAGACAAAAGACAAAAGATTCTGCACCAAATGATAGCGAGCATTCCCTGACTTCAGTCTGCATATAACTGCTTCGTGACTAGAATTTTTTATGTACTAGGGTTGTTCCAAACATTTGAATTTCTCCATCCCTTTGAGGGATTTATTATCAATCTTTGCATTGTGACTTCTTCCTTCAGTCTGATCTCGAGATATGACCATGTATCAGCCTCTAACAGAAATGAGTACCAAGAATACTTCCTGGGGTAAAGGCGGCCGGTGCGTAGAGCTGACAACCTTACCACCTTCACATGCAGATGGTCTTGAAATCTGGGAGCCTCAACTTCCTGGAACCCTCAGGGCCTGTCCAAGCCTGTACAAGAATTGCTTTACCTTTACTTAGTTTTACCAGCATTTTCTTCTAGTGCAACCTTATTAGTAGCAGCTACTAAGGCTTCTGAGTTTTTCTCTATAAGATGTACATTTCTGCCCACTATATTAACATCAGCATAAACCAAAAGCTGAAATGTACCATTTAATTTCAAGCCCTTCTGATTTACCTGAACCCTCCTAATGGCTTACTTGAAAAGCAATGGCAATAAAGCATATCCTTGTTTCAAACCATTTGTAATAGGAAACATGTAGACTAATGTTTTCCTACCCAAATTCTGCTATAGGCTTCATTCAGACACATTTTTATTAACCTTACCAGTTTCATGGGGATACCAAACTCAGTGAGAATATTATACGAGACCACCCTCCTAGCTGAATCATAGGCTTCCTTGAAGTCTGTGTGTGTGTATATATATATATATATAGTTGATACACTGCTTCATTGTATTCCCATTTTTTCTCTAGGATTTGATGAATGCAGAATATATAATCAGTAGTTAACATGTTGCATCAAAATCCACACTGATAATCCCCAATAATTTCCTCTGCATATGGAGTTAACCTTGACTGTAGAATGTTGGATAAAAATTTTGTACATAGTTGGCAAGTGTGATATGCCTCTATCATTACCACAATCTGCTTTATCACCCCTATAAATAGGTACAATGATCGACTCCTTCCACTCCTCATATAATTCCTCCTCATTCAAAATAGAATTAATAAGTTTGTGGATCTCAGAGCAAACTGTTCAGCCCCTTGCTTTAATCAGTTCTGCTGGGATTTGATCATTACCTAGTGATTTGTGCCTTTGTAGCTTTTCAATAGCCATCTCAAACTCAAAGGCACTAATGGTGCCTCTGTATGTATATCTGTGTGCCTAACATCATTAACCCCATGTACATTCAATAGCTGAGAGAAATGGTACCTCCACCTAGCCAAAACACTGTGGCAGTCTGTAACCATATCACCTCTCTCATCCTTTAATGTATTAGTTCTAGCATGGTAACCTTTCTGTAAGACATTGATGCCCCTATACAAGTCTCTGATATTTTTTATCTTACTCTTAGTTTTGAGTTCATCAGTTTTAGCTAGCAAATATTCCTTCTTTCTTTTGTGCCTGAAATGTCTACTAACTCCATGTCGTAAACGTTCTTCATCAATCCATGGGTTATGCAGCTTCCATACAGGTCTAGACTTTCTTAAGCAGAGGTATAGATATTCTCTTTAATATTATCCCAATTCATATTTATGTCCTCTCTATCATTTAAGTTCTCAAAAGCTGCAAATCTGTTTGAGATATGAATCTGATACTGTTTCCTAAACTCCAGCTCTCTTTGTTTCCTGAGATTAAATCTCTCCACATCAAACTTCTGTGCTGCTTGTTTATATACTGCCAATGTTCTCCAAACTTTTGCTACCACCAAATAATGATCAGTATCACAGTCAGCTCCCCTAACAGATTGTACATTGAGTGTACTCAAATGCCATCTCCTATCTATCAATATGTGATCAGTGTGGTTGTGAGTCTTCCCATCAGGAGAGGTCCAGGTGTATTTATGGTGTTTTGGTGTGGGAACATCATGCTCTTAAAAGCTAGATTTTTTTTATGTAGCAAAGTTTGTTATTCTATCACAATTGTAATTACTTTCCTGATGTAGTCTGTCATTCCCAATTGTCAGTTTGAAAATGTCCTCTTTCCCCAGTTTTGTATTAAAATCTTCTACCAGAATTTTCATGTGGTACTTAGCAAAATGATAGAAAAAAAAACCTCTTATTTTCCATAAAAACTGTCTTTTGGGTAATCACTTTTCCCATTAGTTGGTGTATGCGCATTCAAAACAATTATATTACACCAGCGACCTCTCAGAATAATGTATGACATCCTATCACTAACAAATTCTACTCTCTGAACTGCTGAAACTATTTTGTGTTGTACAAAATATTCTGTCCCCAATTAATGATTTTTCTTTCCTTTTCCATGGAAAAAAATATATAATACCGTGCTCTTACAGTCCCTCCTAACTTCCTCTACACCCAGTAAATCTAATTTATACCTCACCAATTCCCTGGTTTCTGTTGTGACCTTGACCTATACAGGCTGGTTACATTCCCTGTGCCAAATCTCACGTACCTTTTCCATTGCATGGGTTGTACAAAGGGATCAGTCCAGGCCCGCGGCAATTGCAACCGTTTTGTAACAAGGCCAGATTTTACGGTGAGGATTTGTTCGCACCTCGCCCAACCCCCAAGCTGGAATACCACCCCTGTAGGCTGTCCGCGACTTATTATTCAATACATTCGCAGCTGCCCTCCATATTGGAGGCCGTTCCTCCATCAGCAACCTGAGGACGCGCTATGCCCTGGTGACAGGGCCCCGCTTATGATGGAAATATTTTGAATGTGGGAAGTAAGGAGTGTATGTGCCCTCGAAAGTAACAGCATCCCGTATTGCTGTGGTATAGATCACAGAACTGTCAACATGATTGTCGGATTATTGGCCTGGTATTAAATAGTCGATTTATTTCAACTGAATTTCAATAATACGTGTGACAGCTGTCTTAGCGCTGTCTATTTGTAACATACATCTGGGCCGTGTCGTTGTCTGTGCGGGTTCCGTAACTACTTCGACTTAGCCATTTAGCGTGAACGTCTTAATAGCTGTGACTGCCGTAAGATGGTGCGCAAGGTGTATAGCAGACGCACTCCATCGAATGTCTCTTGTTCGCAAGCGCCAGTAGCGGCCACATTGTGAAACATGTTACTCTCGATAGTAGTTACCATATCGGAACGATATGACGTAACGCGTAAACTGTCATCCACTTGACAGGCAACCATGCGTGTTTCGGAGAGTTAGAAAGGAAAAAGAAAGCAGCAGAGCTGTAGATGGGATCCTGCCTATGTTTTCTACTCATTGTGTGCCTTTCAAACCGACTCTTGTGTCAGATTTGCTGACATTTCCACCAGAATAACGCTAGTAGGAATTTTGTGTTCGTCTGGTAAACATCCTTGCCACTTTGTTCAACTTACGAAACTCTCAAAATGAAGTTTGAATTCAGGAATAGATTCGTTAGTTTTATTGATATTATCATTGCTACAGATTCAGCCGATGAGAGCGTTCCTATTGGAGTGCAAGGATAATCCTGGCCTTTGTAAGTATTCGAAAGCTCATATTATCGATATAGTTTTATTATAGTATTTTTCCACAAAGTCATATATATCTGGTTTCGTACATGAAGTACGTTATTATCCAAATAGAAGTATTAAAACTGATAATATAATTCGGTAATTATCTAAATATAAGTACTAAAACTGTTACTAATATTCAGTTGACGAGCACCTACAGATAGCAGTGGCCTCCAATCCACTGCGTACAAAAAGTTTTTCCTCTGGTAAAGCGGCCGAGGTTAAGAATGCGAGAGGCACTACCCCACTACTACTTAGTATGCTTTCGTGGCGCGATTCTTAATTAAGCACGAAAAAATGTATTATGAGAAGCGTCTTCTTTTCGCTGTGTATGAATTCTGTCTTTAAATGTAGCTTAACTAGTGGTTTGTGTCTTGATAGTCGGTTCAAACTGCGAAGTATGTCAGCCATCTTATATTGAGACAAAACAACAACGACTTTCGTGTTTTCGTCCGCCCTCACCCCTTTCCTCCCAAGCCTCCCCTTTCGTTTTTATTTTTTTTTTTTGCAACAGCCCTCGGTGGGCCAAGG
>Ga0123353_10015896_pt1 | contig 10968 bp, 5 predicted proteins | sample TergutLab28metaG_3_FD_92763 | JGI IMG/M metagenome (GOLD analysis project Ga0123353, IMG submission 92763) | Labiotermes labralis P3 segment gut microbial communities from Petit-Saut dam, French Guiana - Lab288 P3 | ecosystem: Host-associated > Arthropoda: Insects > Digestive system > Gut ... | reverse complement strand
TATGCTGTAAGTGGCACAAGTCGCTGTCTGTTCTCAGATAAATACAAAACACATAAATACAGTGTGGGCAGAGCGTACAGTTGTTGAATGTTAAACTGTTGGTGCATCACGTGACCAGTAGGCCTTTAAAGGTTAATGATATGGCTGGCTACCACGAGTGATGTATACAACTACATTTACCTAAGGTTTTATAATCCCTCTGTAAATCTACGGAACGTTTCAATGCGGCTAGAAAATTTCGGGAATCGATGTACAGTTTTTACGCAGATGTGTGCGCGTTTGACATACTTCTACGACGCTGAGTTTTTTAGTAAGTTGCTGATGTCAGAGATCAATATTCAAAGATTAACAAGATGTTTTCTGAATATCGATAGGAGTTACTTTGCATAATTTTAAATAGTAATTGACGTTTTCTCCTGCAAGGCAAACCAATTCCATGAATAAATATGACAGTGTTATTGGAACTTCTAAAATCAATATCGTCGCGCACTTCAGTTCGCAGATGGCACGAAGTCTTTTCAGATTTCGAATTTGAGTCACTCTTTTTTAAGTCGGCAGATGTTTGAGTGTGTGTTTTGATGCATCACCTAAATGTCAGTGTTTTGACTTAGGTGATCACGTGCGGATAGGATCTGACTTAGGAATGCTGTAAGATGTTTTCCCCAAACCAAGGACATTTTGACAGCGAATTAACGAGAGTTAGCGTCACATTAGAAGCGTCTGTGGCTCCGTTTTGGAGCCTGGACGTCTCAATGTAGGACTTCGTCGGTTGACCAGCTGCCTGTGTGTTGCACCTGTGACATACGCAACCACTTATAGCAGTTGGAACTTGCTTTGAAGAATGTCATGTCTGAGAACTGCGCTCTTCTGTGCTACTCCTCGCATAGTGTCGCCGCGGAAGCCGGAAATCACGATATCCTGTCTGGGTTTTTCAGAAGTCACTAACAGCGGTACACTGCTGTATGTGCGACATAGATTCATTATATTTTTCCCCACACTATTAGCACCAGAAGGGGGGTGGGGGGTACGGGGTGACGCAGTTGGTTGAGGCACCGCGCTACTAGTCGGGAGGTCGCGGGTTTCTTTTCCCGATGGCGTCATTGGAATTTTTCATTGACATAATCCTTCCTGCCCCAATTTGGCCCTGGGGCCGACCCAGCCTCTAACAGAAGTGAGTACCAGGAGTATTTCCTTGGGGGTGAAGGCGGCCGGCGCGTAGGGCTGACAACTTTACCGCCTTTGCTTTAGATGCCGGACTGCTGGCTAGAAGTCAGTATTCGGAAGGTCCTGCGACCGGTCACCTCGACACAGGTTTTTCTTGTTTTCCCTGTGTCTATAAGCAAATGCTGAGATGGTTCCCAACATACCAAGTTGCCACAACATGCTTCTCATGTAGCCCTCCTGACTTAAATCTAGTAGTAACCAATTTCATGTTTTGTATACATGTAAAATAACCACTGACATGGGGTGAGAACCCAATTGCAGTTTATTATTATTATTATTATTGTTGTTGTTGTCTTGAAATCTGGGAGCCTGAAACTCCTGGAACCCTCAGGCCCTCTCCAGGCCTGAAATGGGATTGCTTTACATTTTATCAGCACCAGAACACTGTATCAACTACACTCCTCATTTCTTCATATAAATTCCCGTGTCGTCTCTTTCAGCGTCTTTAATTGATATGGTGTTAAACAACCCAAAATGTGACATCTGGATAGCTACGAACGTGGCAGTCTGGCATGTGCCATAGTACGTTCTGGTGCATGAATAACAACTTCTGAAACCTACACTGGCTCCGTCTTGGAAATTTGATGTTCTTTGATCGAGGGTAGGTATGGTACGATGCTTTGGGATTTACGGGCCACTCGTCCATAAAGCCTACAGGGCTGAAGTCCCGCCGCGAATTTTCAAAAATAAAAAATTAAAGCTTATGAGTAAAGGTCGTGGAGCTGTTACGGACAAGCGAACCCCCCCCTCCCATACTGCTGAAAAATTATTTTGTGGTCTTCTTGGTTGTGACTCGTTGCAGTCTCCCGGTTGTTTGGCAAGAGTTTCGAAGTAGCTCTCTTCCTCCATCTTCAGACTACCCGTGCTAAGTTTGTGTAAAGTATCAAAACCCACGGTTTTCTGGATTCGTTTGTTTTGTTGCGTGGTTGCTTGCTGTTGGGGGATTTTCCTTGAGTGAAGATACGTTTACTCATTTAGTGGGACTCTTATATCATTTTGAGAGTTCGTGAGGACGTTTTAAGTGATCTATGTACTGCTGGAGTGGACACAACAGTGTGGGTTTGAGGGTTTTGAATAGGAAGGATCGGATTGCAAATCCTACACGGTTCTTCCATTTGTGTCTTTCCCACCACTTCTTACTGTTTTTTTCTGCGTTGATGGTTTCACTGTATAGGTTTCATGGAGTAAAAAAGGAAATGTGGTGTTTGGAAATAGAATGTGTAAGGCTGTAGCGATGAACCTGCCAGGATCAGGAAGAGAATGAGCATCGTTGCACCTGATGTTTTTATGTTGTGTCACGGCTAGTCATGATTGATTTTGAAAAAGGATTTGGAAAATGGATCGTATCTGTGCCAGATGCTGCTGCTGTAGTGTGCTGTGAGGCAGACGGCTGCGTAGGTTTGAATATAGAAAATGTAGTATCTTATCTGCTGCTGGAATTGTTGTTCTGTGTCGGAGATAGTTACCGTAGTTTCGGACGACCCTACTGCTGTGTGGATGGAGGCGGTGTGTTCTTTCGAAACGTTGGGAACCGTGTGCCAGAATACGTGATGTCACACGACAAGTGATCGTAAACTGATACTTGCGTGAGATAGTTACATACGTGTGGATTAACTAACTAACTAACTAACTAACTGTACCACGCATGATTTAACCAGGCCTGTGTGTACCCCCTGATTTAACGAGGCCTGTGTGTACCACCTGATTTAGCGAGGCCTGTGTGTACCACTTGATTTAACGAGGCCTGTGTGTACCACCTGATGTAACAAGGCCCGTGTGTACCACCTGATTTAACGAGGCCTGTGTGTACCACCTGATTTAACGAGGCCTGTGTGTACCACCTGATTTAACGAGGCCTGTGTGTACCAACTGATTGAACGAGGCCTGTGTGTACCACCTGATTTAACGAGGCCTGTGTGTACCAACTGATTGAACGAGGCCTGTGTGTACCACCTGATTTAGCGAGGCCTTTGTGTACCACCTGATTTAACGAGGCCTGCATGTACCACCTGATGTAACGTTAGAAGTCTCATATTTACAAAGCAGCATGCATCCTCTGATCCTCGCCACACACATGGCGCTTGTTTCCCTAAACAGCATTAACGGCGCTGTTGCGGGCGGTTTGCTGTGCCGCAGGAACTGCTTGTTGCGCGATGCTACAAACGCTGTGCCGTGACTCAGGCGGTTAGTCGCCGACTTACCAGCCTGGAACCCCGGCTTCATTCCCAGGCCAGTCCGTGCGGTATTTGTGGTGGTAGAAGTGGCGCTGGTACAGCTGTCGGTCCCAATACCTCTTTTGTTTGTCCCTTCGGTATCACTTCACCACTGCTCCAGTTTTCGTATTTAGTGCCTTTACAAACGACTAGACTTAGCTGTTGACATCATGCGTCAGTAGAACTCCTCTCTTGCTGTCTTTCTCCTTATTTCTTTCACTTGATGAAGATGATGATGATGATGATGACGACGACAGTATTGTGGCAGGAGTAAAATTTGTGAACCCCCTCGTTGTTTATATATATATATATATATATATATCCTGTGGCGCTGTGGCCCAACGCGGGCCATGGCCCCCTCATTCTTGATGTTTCTAGATCACACACAACGACGCATCACAGTCGGTAGGACTCCTCTGGACGAGTGATCAGCTCGTCGCAGAGACCTCTACCTGGCCACACACAACACTCACAACAGACAAACATCCATGCCCCCGGTGGGATTCGAACCCACGATATCAGCAGGCGAGCGGCCACTGAGACCGGCCTCCTCGTTATATGTCAATGGTAATTTGTATTTACCGTCCAAGACGACAATTTACTGTATTCGATACTGTCCAACAGTGCTAGAGTGCTGTGCGGCCATCTTCAGGCATAAATGTGTATGATTTAAACAATAAACAAGCTAAATGCATTAAAAATACAAATTACAATTGATTTATTGTCAGTACAAAGGGATGGATTCCACCAAAATTGCCTCGTTACAGCATACTGCCCTTTATTTAAGCATTACGGAACAACTAAATCGTTTTAAATACGGCAGCAACATCGGTAGGTTTTTGATTTATCTCAGGACGTAAGGAATTTAATAGTAGATCATTTATTGTACAAAATCGTGAAATTTACAACCTTGCTACGTTCCCACAATCAGGCATGTGAGTTTGTACTGACATTTCAGATCCTATGTAATGGATATTATCTGACGCCTTATGTTGTAGTCGGCTTTGTATGCTAATTTCTTAATATTTTAAATTGCGTAATTTTGTTTGCTGTTACAATACCCTGGTCCTGCCTTGTAGCTGTCTGTCACTTCCAGCAGCGGCTGCAGGGTGACGCTATGAGTGGCAGCTGACAAGCTTGCTGGGGCTTATGTTAATTGCTCGAGTCATCTAGGTAATGTGTACTGCATTGTCATCGGTTCTGTGAAGGTGCTGCTGTCTGGTGCCACGTGCTGGCGGCTCGCGCGCACTGTCGTGGAAGGTGGTTAGGTATTATGAGACGTCAGAAAGTGGAAATAGGTTAACTGAAATGTGTTGTTCCCAATTCGGGCCTGGAATTTGCCCCGTGTTTATTTAATTACTCGTAGTTATGGCCTGCATGTTTTTTTGTCCGTTTACCTGTTTTCGTTTATGTCAAATTTGTGTTCAGCCAACACGACGATAATTCAGATAATGTTGTATTCGATAAGTTGGCCGTACGTTTTGATGCCCCATTAGCAATGTCATCAAGATTAATTAGCATAAAATTAAAATGTGATTAATTTAGATTAATTACATTATTTCTTGCTTCTTATTCTAATCTTTGCTACCTACTCACTATAGTTGTAGAGGATTATTGTTGCCCTGGATCACAGTAACAAACACAGACACAAAAAACACTTGGTAGGACTCCCCTGGACGAGGTTTCAGCCCAGTCGCAGAGACCTATACCTGAAAACATACAACACTCAAAAGAGACGGACGTCCATGCCCCGGGAGGGATTCGAACCCGCAGTCCCAGCAACCGGCAATCGCAGACCCACGTCTTAGACTAAATTAGTGAATTCCGATAATAAGCGTTAAATATGTCTACCGAACAAGTTGATGAGATATTCTTTAAGAACTGCGTCTGCGGAACAATTTAGCCTTTGTTAGACGATTCTGTACTAATGACACTCAAGTTACCGAGATATGTAAAGTTCACCAGCTAACATGCTGTGAAGGCGTGGAGGGGGAGTCGAGGTATAGCTCCACTTATTCATAACTTCGACGCTAGAGCTTTATCCCGGGAAATAACCAGTACCTTTTATGTAGGAGGTTGGGTAGGCCTCGAGACAGGTCTGGACGGGCAAGCAAAATCTTGCCCGCCCCGGGATTCGGACCGCGGACCGTCCATCGCATAGCGATTCGACCGAGATAGGTATGGCGAATATAAACAGTAAAATGCTATTCCTTTTTATGTTTATGCGGTTTTTAATGTTGCTGGTGATAGTTCTGACTATACAGCATCAAATTGTATGATAATCAATGAGGTAATGCAGAGAGTGTAGATCGAGGCGATAGTCCAACTATTTGAGGTGCTGGGTAGGAAATATACCCCAGCATCTGAGGGAAACCACAAAGAATCACTCAAAATAAACCATATCTGGGCCGAGATTTGGAATTGTGTCCTGCCTAACAGGAAACAAGAATAAAACAATATAATATAACAATAATATAACAATATAATATAACAACAATAATATAACAATAATATAGTAAGTAATAATAATAATAAACCGCAATTGGGTTGTCACCCGCTGGCAGTGGTTATTTTACATGTAAACAAAACATGAAATTGGTTACTACTAGATTTAGGTCGGGAGGGCTACATGAGAAGCATGTAGTGGCAACTTGGAATGTTGGGAACCATCTCAGCATTTGCTTGTAGACACAAGGAAACTAAGAAAAACCTGTGTCGAGATGGCCGGTCGCAGGACCTTCCGAGTACTGACTTCTAGCCAACAGTCCGGCATCTAAAGTAAAAACAGCAATACACACATAGTACAGCAAATACACATAAGACGACAACAATACACACAAGACAACTACAACAATACACACAAGACAACTACAACAATACACACAGCCAACCAACAACAATTACACACAAGACAACTTAAAACTAGCAACAATACACACGACTAGCAATAATACACAAGACTAGCAACAATACACACAACAATTGTGTCCTGCCTAACAGGAAAAAGGAGTGCTGCCACTATTACGGCCACGCTGTATGGGATAAAACTAACGTTCTCGGTGTGACGATAAAAGAAACACCCTGTATGTAGCCTGCTCGTACATGTGACCTAAAACACAGTGCATGTTCCTGTTAAAACCACGGAGGCAGCATATGCATCCCTCGATTTTCTGTTATGTACATGTACATAGTGGCACCAGGTTTTGAACTCTCGCCCTGATTGATCCCCTGCCAAGCATATTCTCGAATAAACGAGCGCCGACCCGCTGACCGTCGCCACTCCATCACCACCCCATCCCCCCCTTCCCGTTCATAGTACGAGGGGCCGGATCCACTCGGTCATTCCATCTCTGTATTCTCATTACCGCATCCAGCAGTTCTTGATTGGATGTGTTTACTAACGAGTTTATTGCAATGATATAGGTTTAGTACGTAAAATGAAAACAGACATTTCGATGAAGGTAATTCATCGCGGAACCTGAACCTACACGTGAAAATTTCGTTTTATATTCAGTAGACTGCCGATAATCCGGTACCATCGGGATCAAGATGGCGCTGGGCTGTCAGTATTGTAGCCGAACATTTTTTATATATTTGTTTCTTAGGTTTGTTGACGTCAGTTACGGACGGTTCATAGTCGTACGTTTTGGGTTTAATCTGTCAAAGTACAGGGTGTGTATAAATTATCAGAGGATTTTGCAGAACCATATTTTCACAAATACAGTGTGTGATTTCTTCCTGTGGGATTTCGTCAAGGACATTGTTTACGTCCCACCACTTCCAAAGACACTACCAGAATTGCGAGAGCTCATCAACACCGCAATCGAGAACGCCACGCAAGACATGCTTGAGAGGGTTTGGCGGGAATGGGAGTATCGTCTGGACATCTTCCGTATCACACGAGGGGACGCACATCGAAGGCGTTCAAGGTCACTATGAAACTGCAAACATTCCTCTTTCAAATGTTAGTAACATCATGTATTTCTGTTCGGTATTTGTGAAAATATGGTTTTGCAAAATCCTCCGATAATTTATACGCACTCTGTATATCCAGAGCCGTTGGTGATAGGTAGGAGAGGAAAGATTTAAACTGCGAAACGGTTGGGAGCGGTTAACGGACGCTAGCAGTCCAGTGCGAATTCAGTCGCGTACGAGTGTGGTGTAAGTAGGAGTACAGAGAAGTGACTGGGTCAGTTTCCTAGAAATGATTTAGTTGTTTTACTGGATATAGCGCTCCATTATTTTATATCAACAATAAACTGAGTAAATAAAACAAGTAAAAAAGAAATAATTAAAACTGTATGTGATTCGGTGAACCACACCCGTCTCTCGGTAAGAGGATCACCTCCCAGACTGAGCACGTCGCGAGAACAGAGTTGCAAAGGGGGATCGTGTAGAGAATGTAATGTGATGTATTTGTTAGTGCGAGTGTTACATGCAGCTCTTCACGCCTCTACTCCCTGCTATGGGCAGAAATATAAGAGATCCCTTTCACTGTGTTCATGTCTGGACAGGCCCTGAGGGCTCATGGAGGTTGAGGCTCCCAGGATTTTTAGACAATCGGCGCACGAAGCTGGTAAGATTGTCAGCTCCACGAACCGGTCGCCTTTACCCCCTACGTGCTAGTCCCGGCACTCACTTCTGTTAGTGGCTGAGTTGTCCCAAAGGCCTTAGGGCGGCCGGAGGGATTAAGTAAAAAATCTCATTGAATTCATCAGGAATCGAACCCGCGACCTTCCGGATTGTAGCGCAGTGTTTCAACCAAGTACACCACCGCGTACCCAAGAATGACAGAAGTAAAAGTCGAACACGATAGAGAAAACACAAGTACGTCGTTTAGTAACAACAGAAAAAAGGCGGGATGATGTCACGTGATATGCTCAAAATCTCACTCGGCTCCGTTCGGCCGCTACTCTTCTTGCCGCATCTCGCGTTGCCAATTATCATGCCGGACTGTCAGTATTCCTGAATGACCGAATTCCGGTCTGCTGGAGGGATGGTCTGATTTTAAATAACAGCCGATATGCATTTTATCGACTTGTGCTCGTGTGTGTTTGGCTTTGCAAGGAATCGGAAGACTATGGAGGAAGCGAACCAAAATTCCCTGACTTGACAACACGAACGCTATTGACATGTACTGCCAGCACATTGCGTGTTACAGGCACCACACGGCAGATTATCAGAACCGCGTGTTGTGTCCAGACATGACAGTAAAATTTTCAAGAAGTAAATCCAGTTGTTGTTGACATTTTTTTTAGGTCAAATCGATCTGTCTGTAAACACTTTTTTCTTTCTTTAGCCCAGACACAAGGCTGCCATAAATGTCAAATCAACGGTAGCATTGAAGAGGTCAGAGAAAGTGAAATGTGATGGCACTAGCTATTCTGCTGCGGAGTTTCCGCAGTAGAGAGCTTGGTAAGGCTCGCTTCATTAAACGGAGTCCGTGTATATTGCGATCAACATTGTGACCACAGTAACGTAACGTAAGCGTTGCGTGACAGATGCGGTGTATTCTCTCGATTTTATTGTATTATTTCAAAAAGATTCTTTAAGATTTACAGAATCCTGTTGAATTATTTCGAAAAGCTTATTTAAGATTTACAGAATCCTGTTGAATTATTTCAAAAAGCTTCTTTAAGATTTACAGAACCCTTTTGAATTATTTCAAAAAGCTTATGTAAGACTTACAGAACCCTGTTGAATTATTTCAAAAAGCTTCTTTAAGGTTTACAGAACCCTGTTGAATTATTTCATAGAGCTTATTTAAGATTTACAGAACCCTGTTGAATTATTTCAAAAAGCTTCTTTAAGATTTACAGAATCCTGTTGAATTATTTCAAAAAGCTTCTTTAAGGTTTACAGAACCCTGTAGAATTATTTCAAAGAGCTTATTTAAGATTTACAGAATGCTGTTGAATTATTTCAAAAAGCTTCTTTAAGATTTACAGAATCCTGTTGAATTATTTCAAAAAGCTTCTTTAAGGTTTACAGAACCCTGTTGAATTATTTCAAAAAGCTTCTTTAAGATTTACACAATCCTGTTGAATTATTTCAAAAATCTTCTTTAAGGTTTACAGAACCCTGCTGAATTATTTCAAAAATCTTCTTTAAGATTTACAGAATCCTGTTGAATTATTTCAGAAATCTTCTTTAAGATTTACAGAACCCTGCTGAATTATTTCAGAAATCTTCTTTAAGATTTACAGAACCCTGCTGAATTATTTCAAAAATCTTCTTTAAGATTTACAGAACCTGTTGAATTATTTCGGAAAGATCTTTAAGACTTGCAGAACCCTGTATTTGGCTTAATATAAATGTTTCATTTACGTCTTCATCCTTAGCTCGGAACAGTTTTCTGTACGATAAATGGTCATTGACCTACTCCAGAGACATTACCACAGACCAGGGGTGTACAAATACCCTCTCCCCTTTACGCCTTCATGACATGGGTGGTAATAACTTCACTTTTATAGTTAAAAACACTGGTGACTGTTACGCAAGCTGTCTTATTGTATTTTGTCATTTGAGTGCTGTGTGCCTGGCACACGATAAACCGTGAACCGCTTCAAAATTCGTACTTCAGTCCTGGAAGTACGCGGTTTAAATCCGGGCCAGTGTACTGGCTTTCTTAACGTTGTTCCTGCTTTTCCTCAGACCCTTTGGCGAATTGCTGGCATAGCACTTCATCTACCCCCCATTTTCGCCCCTTTCCAGAACAGTTTCGGGTTCATTAGGCAGTATCACCCACATCGTCTATACAGATTGTTCTGCAGACCCTGACATTTCTATTAATTTAAAAACGGTAATTATTCTTCATTAACCCTTTAAGGACGAAACTGTATCTGTCCAGTTTAAAGACTCAGTCCGTACCGCGCAGTGAACAATCTCTGCCTCGGTTATAAAAACCGATAGGGTAATGCTGTATAGAGAAATAATCGCTGTTTGTTCTGAGGTCCACGCAAAACACATAAATGCATTGTGGGAGCAGAACACAGAATTTCTGAATGTCAAACCTGGTGGTACATAAAATAAGTCATAAGCTTTAAAAAATTGTAAATTGCCTTAGGCTTGATGAAGTATTTTGGAGAAGGCTTATACTTGAGCGACTCTACTCAAAGATGAGAGACGACAGATTCCATGCATGTCATATCTGTGTCTGAAGTCTCGTAGCATAATACCTGCGTGTACCATATCACGGTGTATCAACACACTCATCTCACGCACGGTGATTAGATCACATCGAATCAGGAGTATCTTCCAGAGCACGTCTTAACGTGTTCGGGTTACAGGATGTGACGTGTGTGTAATGATTTTCCGACTTCAGGTGGGTAATGCAGTTTTAGACAGAAGGAAATATATGCCATTAGCATTTATTCATTCATAGAAGAAATTAGAGAATATAACGGATATTTGAATAAAGGTTGACCAACTAGATGACACTTGCTTTATTATCTACTGCTCAACATGTTTCAGACGTTAATACGTCAATCTTCAGGAGCTTGCGACTATTTGTTGCGTTGTGTAGGCTGAC
>Ga0123353_10015895_pt1 | contig 10968 bp, 9 predicted proteins | sample TergutLab28metaG_3_FD_92763 | JGI IMG/M metagenome (GOLD analysis project Ga0123353, IMG submission 92763) | Labiotermes labralis P3 segment gut microbial communities from Petit-Saut dam, French Guiana - Lab288 P3 | ecosystem: Host-associated > Arthropoda: Insects > Digestive system > Gut ... | reverse complement strand
AGTTTTATTCTGTAGCAAGACAGGGAATTTTGAAATTGGCAATGTGTAATAGTTGACTGTATAACAGTTTTCTTAAATAAGCTGTAGACAGTGATATGGAGACATCTTTCAAGGTCTGCCCCATTTTTCTCTTGCAAGTTATGCTACAAATGTCTGCATTCATTATTTATCAGATGTCACATTGTGCTGGTGACCCCCTATTCAAGATTGCATCACCATGTTGAATTGCTGAAATACCTCTTGATTTTGAGCTATTCTGATTTTGCTAAGCTGGACAATATGCCTAATTTTTCAGCTGATCTGGTTAGCTGCAAAGGTGGTGTTTTTCAAATTGAAATTTATTTTTCACCTCTTTGGTATAGCTATATTGAGTATGCACATCATTTTAATCATCCCATAGTTAATGAAATAGACATTCAAAAATTTTCTATCACTTTTTGTTTCAAAACTTCTTGGTAATGAGTGCAAGGAAATAATACTCAGTCCACTGCAAGAGGAAGACCAAACACAGAACCTAATCGGATATTCTTAGAGCCCAACATAAGGTGTACTGATCATCTGCAAGACTGTGCTGTTAGTGTTGTGTCTGAATGCATAACAGTAAATAAACAGCTGATATACGAGTATACACATGCCAAAATTATGAAGCTTGTTTCTATGTAACCTGTTCTTGTATTTATCATACAAAAACCTAAATTTATAAATCAGAATTTTGATGCAACAACAGAAGCATTTCCAGAAATACAAGTGCTAGACATTCATATATATATATCACTTTATTTCAGGAACTTGTCAATAATTTTAAAAAATAAATAATGCTAACTAACTTCACATAAGTACTTTCTACTAGAATATTTAAGGTCCATATTACAAGGATGTAAACATTTTTCATTTGTAACAGTATCACTTGCTGAGTACCCAGTTAAAATCTGGCTGGTAGCATTATATCCTGGAGGATTATTATTACCCATCCCTGCTTGGCAAAGTGTAGGGCTTTGTAGAAAACCCCATTTTCTGAAGTGGTATGAAATGTTGTTATTTTTTAGAATGGAACATAGCCCTTAGTGAATTCTCCTTCAAATACTTACAAATGAAAATTTTGCAGGTATGTTTATGCCCAGTTGGACTGGTGTTGTCTCACAACAGAACATGTTCTACACGTGTCCATTGTCGTGGAGATATGTTCAAATGCGAAGCTGCGAACCTTTGCATTCCTGGAACAATGAGGTACATCTTGCACATTTTGTTGTGGCTAACATCATGAGCAGAAGTAATAGTGAAAACTGATTCCTCTTGCTGTCTCATAGAGTAATTTTATTTTTCTTGGAACTTAAAACTGTCACAGTTATCTAGAAACTAAAGTGAATGGCTTATGAGTTGGTGATAGTATATTTGGAAGTGGCAAATTTTCTAATACTAATTTATGCAGAAGATAATCAAGTTAGGGTTTGTTCAATGTGTTTGGTAGGAATCTTCAAGTTGAAGTATAATATAAGCCTTTAATTCTATTAACTATGATATTTGGATCAGGTAACTTGTTTGGGAATTTTAAAAATGTATTTTCTTCCTTTTGCTGATCCCAGTGGCCGCGCATTCTAAGGTGTGGGTGTGCAACTGCTGGTTTGCTGGAATTGCGGGTTCGAATCCTGCTGAGGGCATAGATACGTGTCTCTTGTGAGTGTTGTGTGTTGTCAGGTAGAGGTCTCTGCGTCAGACTTATCACTCATCCAGAGGTGTCCTACCAATTGTAGTGTATCCGAGAGTGATTGGGAAGCCTTGATAATGAGGAGGCCTTAATCCACTAGAGGCTATTGCACCATGTGGGGGAAGAAAACGTGCTTCTTTTATGACACTGCACTAGTGTGAACCTGTGCGGTACTTGCCCTTAGCACATCTATTGTGACTGTGTGAACCTTCATTGTGTGGGTTGAAGTAAACACCTAAAATTTGTAATGGGGATTTATGTAGAATTTGTGTAGAACTTTTGATCAGAATGAGGGTTTATATACATTTTATCATAATGAAAGCAGTGTGCCACTAACATAATGACTGTTTCTGTAGGTGTGATGGAAACCGTGATTGCCCGGATGATGGTGAAGATGAAGTGAACTGTGAGTCCGGTGTATGTTCAGATAGCCAGTTTGCTTGTGCAAGTGGACAGTGCATTTCAATTGGTAAAAGATGTAATGGTGACAGGGACTGTTTGGATGGAACTGATGAAATGGATTGCCATCCAGAAGAATGCAACCAAGGTATGTCAAATGTCATTTTACACTGTTATTGGTAAGATCTTTAATTTTATTCTGCCTTATCATATGAAATATATATAAATCTTAAATACCAACATTGTTGGTGGAAAATGTTTACTGGAAACCAAAGCAATAAACAGTATGACTGCATTACTTAGTTCAGTGATATATCAGATTTTCAGTTTACGTGCACATCTGGTGAATGCATTTTGAAGGTCTGGCATTGTGATGGTTCTGAAGACTGTAAAGATGGATCAGATGAAGAAAACTGTGGTGAAGGTATGAAAGTTAACACTAGTTACTGAATGTTCTTTGGTGAGTCCCAGGTTCAAATCATGTCTCTATGTTATTTACCAATGTTGTGTTTCCCTCAGTCCAGGCAAATATTTATATAGTCCATCAAATTAGAATGCAAGTTGCAAATACTTCTGTCATGTACTTTGCAACTGATTATCCATAAATCATCCTACCATGTGATGGTCTGTACCTGACAATATTATTAAATAAGCCGCAAGCATACAATAAATATACAAAACAACAAGTACAATATGTAATTATATAAAATAAAATATTATATATTTTATAATAAACTTTATTTCTAGTCTTAACATAATCTGATATTTTAATTTCTTTTGCAGTTACTTGTAATTCTGATCAGTTTAGATGCAATATTGGTCAGTGTATTCACAAGAAGTGGGTGTGTGACGGACAAATGGACTGTGTAGATAATTCAGATGAAATTAATTGTGGTAAGTTACTCAATATTATGCTGCAAGTTTTGGGAGGACTCACGCATGCAGCATAAAAAAAATGTTTTAAGTGCCTAACATTGAGTGTTATTAAGTTTGTTATTTTTCATTCACTGTTTAAATAACAAAATTTCACCAGTGTATTAAAGAATCAAAACTGTTGACAAGGTTCTCAGTACTTAGTATGCCTATGGTAATATCATGTGACCATAACTAACAAAAAGAGATTAATTAACGTGAATTATCGGTGGTGTTATGCCTCTGATCTGGAAAAAAATCATTTTGCTGAAGACAAACTATTTGCTTTCAGACACTTGGACATGTGGACAACACCACCACTGCAATAAAGAAAATCTTACAACTGTTCAGAATCTCTTTGGGTGCATGTGTTATGTGAGAAAACAGGCTAATGGGGGGGGGAGGCTATTGCTTTTAGGGTAATAAAATCAATATTATTATGGAAGTAGCAGTAAATATTTAACCCATATGAATGTAATGACACAGTCTTTTCATGATATTACACATAACTAGCAAAAATTCCTTCAGACATTTCAGTGGGAAATTGCGTTGTCATTGTGTTTATTTCACTGATGCACGTTTTTACATTATAGTCCTTATGGGACACCGAGAAATCAGTTTGGCTGCAGGTACAACCAGTAAATTGAAAGACTTCTGGAGAAATACTGCTAGTATAAATAAGGAAGTCACAGCCCCTTTAGAATCCACCATTTCTATTATTTAATGTAAATGCCACATTTATTTGTTATGAGACATGGATGATGAAATTTGTTTAAACATTTGGGCTTCTAGTACAGTGTAAATAAGGTCTTCACTCTTCTGGGTTGAAAGTCAGTGTGGAGATGGAATGGATAGGCTGTCATTAAACATCTGTCAACAATTCACAAACACAAGAGTGAAGAATTTATTTAAACCAGTTGTTTTGATGTCTGTTATTGCTCATCTATGTATATGATGTTTGTTCAATTATGTAACCTCGTGTAATATAACATTGATATTGTTAGGAAAATCAGTGCCACAGATGTATTAAATAGGTGTAAGTCCCACATAAGGGGAAACTTTTCATGATTTTGATTACCTGAAAATTTTTCTTGAACATATTTACAGCAGCTTAAATAAGAATTGTTATTCCAGCTCCTGTGACATGTGGAACTGGGGCGTTTTCCTGTACCAATGGTCGCTGCATTGATAGTACCCTTCTCTGTAACCATGTGGATGATTGTGGAGACATGTCAGATGAAGAGCCTTGTAAATTTCCAGAAACTTATACATCTTCCAAGCCCTGTAATCGTGATGAATTCACTTGCAGTCTATTTGGGAATAGAAGTGTCTGTGTTCCATTGACAGCTAAGTAAGAGTTCAGATTTAACTCTTTGTATGTGAATGGTTAAACCAACGTCAGTAGCAGAATGTGAAGCTTGTGCATTGCTGATGTAGTACTTCACATTGTCAACACAACTTGTTAACAGTGTGAAGTACTGTTATTGTAGATAACACAAGGGGTTGCCAAATGAAGATGTGTACAACACTACATTGAATTGTTCACAGAAGAGAAAGCAAGAATCCCATTTGCTATTGTAAATGTGTAAGTTAATTTACCTGAATGCAAGTTAAATAGCTGTATAAACTTTAACTATGTCTGTTCCAGGTGTAATATTTCAATGGAATGTCCACTAGGAGACGATGAGAAAGACTGTAAAATGTGTGAGCAAACTGAATTTCAGTGTCGCAATGAAAAATGCATACCGCTTGATTGGGTATGTGATCAAATGAATGACTGTGGTGATGATTCAGATGAGGATGAATCCATTTGTCACAATGCATACACCACAAATGGTAAATATTAACGAATATTTGTTGGGAATCATATGGTAATATAGACAAGCAGTGTACATATTTAATCATTTTATAGGTGCTGCTGTGCCATGTTTGGAGTACACTTGCAATAATGGAGAATGTATTTCAATGTCTTACGTATGCAACAAGTTAGAAGACTGTACTGATGGTTCAGATGAACATGGTCGGTGTGGTAAGTACAATGTGAAATACAGTTGAATGCATAGCTGTTTACACTGTTCTGAATAAAGTAAAATAAAAGTAATAACTTATGTTACAGACAGCATATATAAATAAATAGTCATGCACCTTTGTAATGTGGTATAATTTTTTCTGTAATTTATGAATTCATAGTAAATATTCTTTAAATTTTTGTATGAAAGTGGGAAGTTTGATTTGACAGACTGAAAGCAAAATAAGATTTTTGGTTCTGTCTTGGTTGTTGTTGATGTATTAGTTTATCCTCTTGTTCCATATTGTAATCTGACTTTTTGAATAATATTGTACAGCATAACAGACATCACTTGGATTCTTGATACATATACTGCAGACTTGTTATCCTTTTGACAGAAGTTGTTACATTGAAATTGTCAGGCTACTGATAATTGGTAGATTCAAAATCTTAATTCTACATTTGGTTGCTTATGAAATTGTCTTTACTCTGTGTGTGTGTGTGTGTGTGTGTGTGTGTGTGTGTGTGTGTGTGTGTGTGTGCGTGCACGCATGTGCATACATGTGCTTACATGTGTGCATGCACGTATATGTATGTACATATATCCATATTAATTGATTGATTTATTTATTTATTTTGTTTAATTTTGCTGCTGGAGAAACCATTCTAGACGGAAACAAAGACATGCATTTGGAAAAGTTTTTTTCCTGAATTAGGTGCAGTGGGTTTCACATTTCATGGTGATTTACCATGACACTGTTCCTACTTTTTCTTAATATCGTAATCCAATCATCCCAATAGACATCAACATAACACCAAGAGAATTTATCAGATGTTTGGTAAAAGCATGTTCTTCCAGTTGCAGTACTATAATGTAATTCTGCATGTGTAACTAAAAAGAAGGGGGAGATCAGATGGAAATTTTTGGGCATCTGGTCGTTTGTATTGAAGTTTGTCTTCATTTGATTTATCAACAGGAACATCATGCGGTATAATATCACCATGCAAAGACATTTGTTTTCCCACACCTCGGGGTCCAAAGTGTGATTGTTCAGAAGGTTACATCTTAAAGAATGATGGAATAAATTGTGCAGATATAGATGAATGTGCAGACAATGATGTGTGTGCTCAGGTGTGCAATAATACACGTGGAAGTTTCTCCTGTGCTTGTGACTCTGGGTTTCAGCTTCGGCCAGATCGTGTATCTTGTAAAGCAGTTGGTAAGTTAGTGTTGTTGCAATGTAAAGGATGGTACTGGATCAATACAAGATGTGGCTGTATGAACAGTTGTATTTTCTTATATTAGTCTCCCTGTACTAAAGGTCATCTTATACAAAGACCATAATTTGTGAACCTTAAAGTCCTAGATGCTACCAAACATTGAATAAGCAATATACATCACTGAACTTCCACCATAATTTTCTATCTGTTGCATGTAATTAATGTACAGATGATAATTAATTGTTGTGTGGTGGTACAGCATGACAGAATTAACCATAACTGAAAATCTGTCCAGATCAATTTTATTTTCAAAAACACTTCCTACTGCTATCTGGTAAATAAGGCCCAAAAATTGAAATTGTAATTGAAAATTTGGGGTGTACTTTTGCAACAAATGTGGTATCTTATATGCCACTATGTATGGTATTACACATTTTAAGAATACTTATAATTCACGTTCTAAAAGTTTAATAAACTTTGGTGTATTTCAGTATTTATTCATAGAAACAGGAATTTGCTGAACTATCAATAACATTATTTTTCTCCTAAACAGAATTTCGAAATTTGTGTACTTCTGTGGTATTCTTTAATTTTTAATTTTTTATTATTCAGTTACAAATTAAGGCACTTTATTTCCACAGGAGAAGCAATGCAGTTTATATTTTCGGCGGGACATCAGATCAGGAAAGTGTCACGTGAACTCCGCTTCACAGATGTCTTGTACCCTGACGCTGAAATCGATGTTACAGGACTGGATGTGGATTCAGCATTACAAAATGTGTACTGGAGTGCAGGTAACAATTTTATAATTGGTTTGGCCAATTTGAGCTTCTTAGTCATTGCTTTTTATACTGTGCCATAACACACCAAGCCCTTGTTTTATGCCACAGTTGTGTTCCTGAAAAAGTGGATATGAATCAAACAAGACCAGCAATGTATTTACAAATGTAACATTGAAGTGTGTTTGTGTAACCATTATTTCCCTGGAAAAGTATGATGTACCAGATATTCTGAACATGTGTCTTTGGACTTAGTTATCCAGCATGCATTGTGCATGCACCATATTTTGTTATCTGTGGCCTGTCTGGTTGTACCATATTTTTCCACATTATCTCATAAATGACACAGTATTAGGGAAAATGTTATTGATCATAAAATGTTTGGTTTTCTTTACAAATTTTGTCTGAAACATTTCTCATTTTAAGAAGAATTTAATGAGCTACCATAAATTTATATAGCTCTTCATGTATTGGACCCATTATTCTTGTCAGATTTTGATGGAACTTGAGTTTTCTTGGCAGATTTTCAAAAAATTCTGAACTATCAAATGTCATGAAAAACTGTCCAATGGAAGCAGAATTGTTCCATGCAGATGGATGGATGGATGGACAGACAGACACAGACAGATATGGTGAAGCTACCAGTCACAGTTCATAATTCTGCAAATGTACTTGAAAAAGGCATAAATGAAGAACAATATTCTCATAAGAAATAATGGAATGGGTAGGGGTTAATGTAATACAGCACAGCCAGCCACAGGGCTTAGAAGTGGAAATGATAGGCCATAAATTAAAAAGTGGTGTATATTGGCAAGGGGTTTTACAAAAAAGGCATAAAGCATGTGGGGCATAGAGGAAGGATACATATATATGCCATTAGGAAGGTACAGTACAAGATAATTAGGAGGAAATTCAGTGGAACATATTACTTTCTTCTCTGTACTAAAGGTTTTAGAAAACATGAACACCATGTAGAGAAACATGTTTGTTTAGATATTAGGAGGTTAGAAGTGAATGCAAAAAAGAACTCCCAACTACACTTTTGAAAATGTGGCAGTTCATTTGTTAGGCAAGGACTGCAACAAACTGAAAGACCAATCATGAAGAAATCAAATGAAAGCAAAATATGGGGGATTACAGCTAGCAATCCAGGATATTTTGTACAGTCTTTTATCCAACTGAAATACAAACAGCTCTGTACATGTAATTTTATCTTTTGTTTTCCTTGGGTAAAATATTTCTCACATTAATAGAAAAATGAGGAGCATATATTAGGTATGTGTGAGATCTGAGGGCTGAGGAGCATTTGTTGGGGTTGTATGAGAACAGAGAAGGCTGAGGAGCATGTTTGAACTTCGAATAGTAATAGGAGAAAGAACATAGTGCAACTGTCATGATTTGTACACTTCACCAGATATTCATAATACAAGGGCAGTTAATGAAGGAGGGTGAGATGAGTTATGTATGTAGCACATCTGGGAGAGAGGGAAATGCTTGCAGAATTAATCAGAAAATCAGGAAAGAGAAGACCATCTTGAAGAATTGGTCATAGAGGGAAATATAACATTAACATGGATTCTAAAGAAAGTGGCCAGGATAGCACAGTTGGTATAGTGACCTACTGTGGGCTGGATGGTCCAGGGATCAAATCACAATGGGGGGGGGGAGATTTTTTCACACCCCTCCCGACTACCCCTGGGGCCCCATCCAGCCACCTGTATGATGAGTACCAAGCCTCTTTTATGGAGTAAAGCAGCCAGGGCATGGAATTGATCACCCACTCCCAACTAATGCCAAGGTTAATGAAAGAGTAGAGATATTCTACCCCACTTCTGGACCTTCATGTCAAGTTATAGGGTGAACTTCACCTTATTTTGAAGAAAATGTGTGAGACTATGGACTAGATACAACTTTCGTAGATTACACTTCAGTAGTGGGTTGTTATGAACATAATAGTGAAAGTATGGCTTGTCTAGGACAAGAAACTCTCTTGCTAATGACTTCAGCCTTCTTAAGAGCACTCAGAATTACAGCAGTTTGAAGTTCTTAATATTATTCTGAATGGTAAAATTCTTATCAATATAAGTATTTTGATAATTTACTAACAAAATTCAATAAAAATTTTCATGTAATGCCATTAAGTTTTCATGTTATCGCACTAATTTTAAAACACTGGTATCTTAATTCTTAATTTGAACATTTGCATGTAGATGTAACTGGCACAATTTATCGGCTGTCACTGGTTGGAGGAAAAAAAGCTTATGCAAGTGGTATTGGAAGTCCAGGGGACATTGCTGTTGACTGGATCACGGAAAATGTGTACTATGTTGAGAAGAGTGCACCCCAGAAAATACGAGTGTGCAACTTGGATAAAAAACGTTGTGCACATGTGGTTTCTGTGGGACACGACTTTACTGTGACGAAACTTGCAGTGGACCCTGTTGCTGGGTGAGTTGTTGAAGTTACCTTTGTGTAATGGCAACAATGCCATGCATTTGATAATGTATGTCCATTTTTAAAACTGTAAATCCCTTTTTTTGTGAAGTGTAAGGAACATTTATTTTCACACCCACCATTCTTTAGGTATGTGAAAGTATGAAATATTTAGTATGACAGTGTAGCACAATTGTATGTACATGGAAGGAAAGTAAAAATGTCAACAAAAAATGAAGTTCATCATAGGTCTTCATACATCAGCAAAATTTATAGGACAGTGTGGATTTTGATACCAGTCGTGGACCACTGATAGTTTTTTTTTAAATCAGATGTGTAAAGGGACTACAGTGAGACAGAACTTCGGTTTACAGATGTCAAAAAGTGTATGACTTAGGAGAAAAGTATTGTAGAACATTCTGAATGAAGTTTGTGTATACTTGAAACCAGTTTATGAGTTTAAACAAAACCAAGATTTTTTTTTAATTTTAAATTTGTCTGATACATTTACTAGTCAGAGTTATCCGAAAAATTGAAGGTTTTGTCATCTTATAACTTTGCAGTTGTAGTCTGAAGAGTGAAACAATTAACCCCTGGAAGCATACATTTCATTTAAGAAGTATCTGAATATGAAGTTCATATATTTTGTCAAATGGACTCCATTACCAACACAAATCTTTTAAGCTGCTCAGAAAAAGGGAAAATGCAGATATCTGTGTTAAAGTACTTGGTACCTGTTGTTGGCACCTTTCAAAGAGAAATTAGTACAAAATGCGTTAGAGCATCTGACAAGAAGAAATATTTAGGGACATATTTACAGAGATGGCACAATATTATGAATCTGGGTCTTAAATAGGGGTTGTCCAGATTCAGTTCCACAGGACATGGGTCAGTGATTTATTACACAAACAATGAAACTTATAGTTTCATACAATGTGTAGAATATCTTGACCAGCAGCAAAATTAGGAACTGCTGAGGATGAGCCTGTACTGTGGAATTGTTTGGGTTATGGGTTGGTTGTTTAGTCTTTTTATTCTAAATTGATTGTGACAGGTTTATCATCTATTTTAGTAGTTTATCCCCTGTTTGTCCATAAATGAACAATTTAAGTCATTTCATTCTTGCTGCATGTTCAGACTATATATTATGATTGTCCTTCATTTTGTTATCTTGAGCTAAAAGTTTGACACTTGACAAATCCAGTTTTGACAGCTTTTTGTGAAATAAACCACAAATGTCATTAGAATATGTACATGATTCCAGGTATTTGTTTTGGGCAGAGGTATCAAACTGGAATTTTAATATGCCCACATCTGATGTATTTCATACTGATCTGGCTGGAAGAAACAGAAAGCACTTGGGAAGTTTCCGTTCCGTGAATATAAGTGGACTGGCTCTGGATATGGTAAGGAGACGACTGTACATGTCTGATCAGTACAAGCACACAATTGAGTCTACAAACTATGAAGGAAAGGATAAATATACTGTTGCAAGTGCTGAGGTAAGCTCT
>Ga0123353_10015893_pt1 | contig 10968 bp, 3 predicted proteins | sample TergutLab28metaG_3_FD_92763 | JGI IMG/M metagenome (GOLD analysis project Ga0123353, IMG submission 92763) | Labiotermes labralis P3 segment gut microbial communities from Petit-Saut dam, French Guiana - Lab288 P3 | ecosystem: Host-associated > Arthropoda: Insects > Digestive system > Gut ... | reverse complement strand
GGAGGTTGCGGTTACAGTTTTTAGTACTCCTAATGATGGGTGCTATGACACCCGAAACATGTAGAGTGACTTTGCAGTAAATAAATATCTGCGTACTGTTGCATCTGGTTGGATTTTTATTAACATTGAAAATGGAGAATCTCACGTAATCATGAATTTGTTTATACGCTTCTACAAATGTTATTGCAGTGTTCAATTCAAGGCAGAAGAGAGAGGGCTGAGTATGCAAATGTGAGAAGTGTATAAAAATATAGTCAGAAAACATGAAGGTAAGGGGTCACGTGGGAGACGATCGCACTGATGGGAGACTGACGTTACAACCCATTCTTACAAAAATAGCGTGTGATGGTATGGACTGGAGTTAAACATAGCGGAATTAACTGGAATTTACACTGTGCCAAATGAATGCAGTCCACAAACTTAGACCATATTTCATTTTTCGTTTTAATATTATCCTTCTATCCCCCGCTATATCTTGAATGAGACGGTTTCTCTTCTGACCAAAAGTCTACGAATCTCTCATCTCTCCAATGCGCGCAACATGCCTCCCCCCACCCACCCACCTCCTTGACATGATCATCCTAATCATATTGAGGAAAACAAACAACGAAACGTCTCTCAGTTATAACTACAATAAAAGCAAATGTGTTATAATGAAAACATTTTAATGCTCGTCGTTTACATATTTTACAATACTACAATAATAATAATAATGAAAATAATAATAGACTCGTGATATTTGAGACGTATAACAAATATGATGACGAGATACACTCTGTACAAATGACTGTGTTCCCATTTTTCGTAACATAGACACACAGTCATATTCTCAAACATTCTTTACTTACGCCCACGAGGTCCCTAGGGACCCCTCACATTCAGATCACACACACTAAGCATCACAGTTTGTCTTCACAAACAATAAGGCACAAACAAATACAGTCTGTTTTTAATGTATAGCTACATTGTGGCAGTCCGAGGCGAAGGTGTGAAGGGAATCGGTTATTGTCCAGCAGTCCTTACTGTACACCAATCAACACTTACATAGACAACTCATACAATAATAATGGCATTTCATGGGCTCGGGAATAAACAGTGCATCCAATATACCATCAAATTTCTTCACGTCATAATTCAGTTAAATTATTTATTTGAGTGCTGACGCAACAGCTTAGTGGCCTATTACAAAGGGAGCACAAAATAATGGAGAAAAATGACAAATAAGACAAGATAAAAATTAGGGCCGAACGCAAATACAGCATTACAGTTAATTTACTTAAAAATCGACGTTTAAGTCTTTCATGCGAACACGTAAGCCCATTATTGAAGGTACGGTTCTACAAACCAATTTATGAACCCAGATTTAATTTGGTGAATCATTTTGTAACCTGATAACAAACTCCTCAGATTTCTTCTTATAGGTGAATGTCGCTTATTTTTGGTTCAAGAATTTGTGAAAATTAGGTTTCTTTCTTGCTTCAGTGTGTACGCATCTTTTGTCCAACTTTAATAAAATTAACGCATAGTGAGGTGTTAATGTCTGTCTGTCTGTTCACTTTTTCGACTACGAAACAAGTGGAATTATTTCGATGATTTTTCTTATTTAATGTTGTCTACATTAAACGTTTTAGGGAGAAGTCAATTTTCTCGTAGCGGTCATAATAGCTACTTTACTACAAACTGAAATCGAACATGAATAGACTTTCTCAAGAATTTGGATATTTTATGTAGTCGGGGCTGGCCCGAAACATGCGGGCGCCCCCGGGCAAGTTAATAATTTGGCGCCCCTCAAAACCGATATTCTTTAACTTATTTCGGCCTAGGATAGGGCTGGCCAAGATTTTTGAGAACTCGTGCCCAAACTGCAGATAATTTTCGGAGAAATCCCTTCGCGTGTCGAAACCTGAGTGTACTAGCACCACATTTCCGATAATTCAAGTGATGTTTTAGTGCCCCTTATATGTTGGAGGCCCGGGCAGCTCTCTAGCTGGCCCGCCTCTTAGTTCTGTCCTACATGCCGTAGAGAGCTCCTTAAGAAATGTAACGTTTATTGGGAACATACTCCAATACTAATAACTTTGACTGTAATTTTGGTATGCTTAATATTTGTTTTCTTTTTAATTAACTATAATAACAGACACTTACTTTACGTTAGAGTACATCTAATTTCATTTGTGTATGAATGTTTTACATTTAGTAAAATTCAAGGCAAAGTAATGTACCAATGAATTTAGTGTGAAATGAAATCTGTAAGAATTGATCTGCGTTAGCAGCCTGAAATAACGAATAGTAGGATTCATTGGTTCCTCTGTCTCTTATTGAAGGAAGTATATTCGGAACAATATAGAAGCAAGACTGTAAGTTACTGGAAGAAAAGTACGTAGATGATAAAATTCAAATAAATTTTATTGAAAAAATGTAGAAATTTAATGTGAATAAACACAATTAAAATACTTATTTGTGACTGAAATTAACATCGATTAAACAAAGACCGGGTAAAAGACGAAACAAATGTTCATGTGAAAGAGCTGAACTTCAGACAGATATCCTGCACATTATTTAAATATGATGGGTTTCGATTTTTATTAGGCCTGTGGTAAGACGAAATTCTTATCTCTGCTGCTTCAAGATTTCATCAGCACTCAACCGATATCTGCCACCGACGTAAAGAACGAGTTTCATTACATTCTGATTGCAGCTTCTTTCCCTAGTTTCACAGTCAAGCGCTTTTGGACATAATGCAAGTTTCCCTACACGAATTGAGAGGACACTAAAACTTGCTTTTTAACTGTATCAGTTTGAATCGTTATGGCCAAAAATGTTACCTGAGATCATTATACGTTGCACTGAAATGGTGATAATGAGCTATGTAGGAATAATGCATTATTCAACATGACAGCGAAGACAGTAGGCAACACTGCATCGATTAAGTAAAAGTGAGTTTTATGAAAACGCAAAAAGATTTCAGCATATTTGTAAACAGTATATGAGATTTCATCGTGGTAAGATCTGCAGCTCGTCGCAAATATATTGCACTTTTACAGATTTAACCACGCAGAATGCATAATTTTATGACTAATTCTAGACTGTTCTGCCACAAAATAAGGCACACCATGAAGTTTGACAGGTTTGCCCTAAATGTTTGAGTTAATTCTGGACCTTTAGTCCTCTACGGCCTACAGCTTCCAATTTAACACAATTTTATTGAAGCGTAGGGGTCTGAACAAATGTTATCCAATACGACATGCAATTCAAATAAAGAGAGACGCGAAAATGAAAAAGTACTGTTTATTTCAGGCAGTGTTACATAAAGTACCGGGTGCTGATAAGTCCTTAGCCCTACCAGGAAGGAAACAAGCTCGGAAGCATATCAGGGACGCGCGCGATTTCAACAACATCGCGACGCGAGCTGTCATCAAGTTTTTGTTTTTCCTCTAAGGCAAGTCGCCGAAGGAAATTCACGCCATTCTGACAGAAACATTAGTTTGTTTCATTACTGGTCGGGCTAAGGACTTATCAGCACCCCTGTATACCCAAAGAGGCAGTATTCATTTATCATACATTTGAACTGTATCCATGTAAGTGTTTCGGTTTTAATCCTGACTAGTTACAGCAGCCTTATAATAATACTAGCACTAGAACAGATTCAAATAAATTCTCCCTAACTTGCCCATTCACACACGACAGTCGACTGACACACATATTAGACTTCTTCTATCATTCTTCAGGTAATAACATGTTTCGAAAGATAACTGTACTTCCTTTATCATGCAAAACAAAATTGTAAAACCATTCAGTTATGTCCAATAGATTAAAATAATCTCTATTCCCAAATCAAACGACCTAATAGAGAATGTTTAATAACTCAGTTTTGGCGTGATGACAGAAGCAGAGCCAGTTTCGAGACAGTGTGTGTTTTAACTGAAAACAAGACTATGGAAGAAGTCCAATATATCACCTCGGTACCACATCTTCGTTACAAACCTTTGACTTATCTCAAAATGTTCATGTTCATGGCCTGTAAGCCTTCTGCTTCACTTAGCTGCTACGATGCACAAGTGGCTGGTTCTTGAAACTTCTGTCGTCAAACTGCTACCGGTCTGTCATATGCGACCGAAAGACGAGGATGAGAAGTGAGTCATGGGAACAACAGAGGCTCTGTTTTCCGTGCGCGTTGCAGCTGCACTTAGGAGGAGAGTTTTAAGTACACCTTAACCGTTACGTAATCCCAAGACCTTGTTTCAGTGAAACCAGTTTTAAAACATTGTTTTCAACGCATCACTGCAGGTAACATTTTTTGTTCTGGTTTCTGTCTAGTTGCAACTTCAGCCTATATTACCAACCGAGGCAAATGATGATGATGCATATTTCGGATTCTGTATTGTGAACTTACTAGAGATAAATACCCTTAGATTATGGACTATAATTCATAAACAGGCATTACAAAAAATAATTAAGTACTTTGGAAAACTGGTCAATGTTCTGAGTGCATAAAATTGCAGTTAACGTATGAAACTGTTTTTAGAAATTTTAATGTTCCTGGAGACCGGAAGTTTTACAAGATTTTACATCCTGGAACGTATTTGAGAAAGTTCATAAATGACGATATCAGTTTGCTGTATGACGATATTTTTTGACCAGCAACGGATAAAAAGGTGATTATCAGGAGAGTACGTTTTCTGGGAAGAAGTGTTGTCAGCTAATTAGTACCACGTCGTTATACAATATCGACCTTATTTCAGTTGGCCAAGGTAGTAATTTATGTACGTACTCCTCGTTTATTTTATATATATAAATATAAAGAAAATAATTTTGCCACAACCGTGGCTATATAAGCGAAACTAAATACAGGAACTTTTTGTAAGTGCACTTAAATTAAATAAACCAAAAGAAATTTCGACAGTTTACAGTGCAATTTCACGCTAATCAAAAAACATATAAGTTATTTCTTAACAATTCACTGAATTAAATATTTTACTCATGTTTTTTAAAAGACCAGAAATTGTACATATGTAGCCAAATTGGCTTGGTCATTCGCTTTTGCACATGCCAAGAGGGTTTTTTGTTTGCTTCACTGCCTCAGTGCATAGGGTTGAGGAACACTGCACGTAATCATCTCTCCTCCCACAGTTCGCGGCGTTACCCTTAAACCTGAGCAGTTTCTTTCGTGGAATCCGTTCTTGTGACGACGTAACAAAGTAGGAATGGACACGCTGACTGGGGGCTCAGGACGATCTGCTCCACACGAACACAAGCAGAGTGGCCATCCCGATCACCAATATGCTGTTCCACGCCACTGTTCCGCCCCTGCTGCCGCTCTGTTCTCTCTCGTCTCGAGGTACATATTTTTCTTCGGCTGTTCGATTAATCGATCACAGTTAGGGAAAATCTCCCAACACACTCGACAACTTACCCCATTCTGCCTATTTTGCACTCTACCGCCACATACTATGCACTTCTTAGGATGTCTCATGTTACTTTTCCTTTTTTATACCTCCGTCCATGCCACTTTGGAAAATTTCCGTTCTGTAACCCAAGATGGCGCTTAATGTAAAACGTCTACCTCTTTGTTTAAAATTGTCACTAGATTTTTTTTTCTACGAGGGCGATTCTTACGACGGCGTTTTCGTTTACCTGGTGATGTGCGAAATTCGGGTGTTAGTTTTTTTTTTTTTTTTTAATTCTTTATTTTTTACTGGCTAAGTAAACCTGTAAGAAAGGTTAGCAGGGTCCGAGACAGACCTTGCCAAACATCGCCGACGATTAGGTACAACACTCTAAAGTGCGGGGCATGCGGGATTACACTCAACATGCATAGCACACTACAGACTTGTACAGTCCCAGACATTCAAATTGAACAACTGCGGAAAATTAACGTTAAATAGTGAAATAAAGAATATTGGGCCACACGAAAAGACAAAAATACTTCAAAATTGTGAATTTTGTCCTAAAATTCAGGTTCTTAAAGACGAAATCCTCAACTAATTTTCATACTGCAAACTATTTAAAATTTGCTTAAGTGATGCGCGACACGTCGTTTGATGTTTTGCTTACTGTGCATCTCTGGTTAATCTTAGTAATTAACCAACTTAATGCGCAAATTCTTGTTTTGTAATAAGTTTATTATACGCCTCTACATGTTTCGAACACCATGTGCTCATCATCAGGAGGTCAAAATTGTATTATACAGCATCTGGTATCATCACACCTGTAGGTGGCCGTCCGGTGCGCACCTGCGCACCGGACGCCTTTATCCTCCGTCCAGTAAATACCACCGGTAATCTTTTCTATAAGAAAGTGAGTCGACCCCAAGGCCGTAATGAGGCCGAAAGGACATGATTTATACTCGTTTTTATATTTCTCTATATTTCTTCGCAATCTCCTTGATTCACTGCCCCGAAATGTCGTACTGAGGGGTAGGAATAACTGAAGACTCGAATTTTTAATACTCCGAACTGATCTATCTCTCCCAAATACTTTTCCCAAGACTTTTATCGTTGCACCGTGCATTTTGTAGTTTATGTAAGTAACACACCAACAAATGCACATATGTAGCTTTTAATAATCTAAAATTTACGTTAAAACACTTAAAACGCTCCTACATGTTTCGATCATCCTCAGGGAGCATACTTTGTTCCTTGCTAATGTTACAGTTTAAATCACTGAGTGTTTTAAACTTTAACTTTAGCAAGGAACAAAGTATGCTCCCTGAGGATGATCGTATGATCGAAACGTATAGGAACGTTTTAAGTGTTTTAATGTAAATTTTAGATTATTAAAGGCTACATATGTGCATTTGTTGGTGTGTTACTTACATTTTTTCCTAACAATTTATTTCCTTAGATCAGAATTTATTTCCTCAGATTAGCCAATACATTCCCCCACAACACTAACAACCGATAAAATTATATTTTCTTTTATTTTTATTCCCGGTTATTTTAGGAGTAGATGAATTATAGAAGTGCCTGCACGTAGTAAGACAAATTTTGGCAATGAGTTCTCTCAAAGCACACCATAAGAACTCGCCAGAACAGCCACGGATATATTTTATGAGTCAGAGACTGTACAGTACAAGTAGCTATGGTTTTCTGGATTCGAACACGCGTACAGCAGTAGGTCTATATCAGGGTTGTGCTTATGATTTTTGTTGCAGATTGTGAAAGGTGAATGCACAGTCTTTGCATCTTAAATAATGTTGCCCTCTTTCTTTTCTGCGCAGAATATTCCTATAAGGTCCCATCAGCTGAAGGTATTCACGGCGATATTAAATTCCTTCGCGGTACAGCATTTGAAATTAGCCACGAAACTGTTTTCCAACATGATACTACGCATCCATCTACGGAGAACTGACAAAGATAACTGTGGAAGATACGATTTCGCGACGAAGTTAGTGCTGTACGGAGATATGTTTTAGACCCTAAGTCACATCAGTGAGTAGTTTATCCGACGCAGATATTTAATTTGACATTCAGAGGACCGTGCTTCATGATATATTCTTATAATAAGAGCCAACGAGATGCACTGTTTCTCAAGTATGTTTTGATAAAGAACTCTACACGTTTCGGACAGATCTACTGTCCACCATCAGGAGTCTCAACACTGTATACACAGCAATAGGTATTTGTCATGCTAGTTATGTTGACTGTCTGCTAGCGAGGTCAGGATGGAACTACAGCAGACAGTCAACAACTAGCATGACAAATACCTATTGCTGTGTATACAGTGTTGAGACTCCTGATGATGGACAGTAGATCTGTCCGAAACGTGTAGAGTTCTTTAACAAATAATGTTGAGAAATAGTGCATCTCGTTGGCTTTTATTATAAGAAGCAGATATTTAAATCCACGTCTATTAACAATTATAGACATCTCACCGACAACACTGGAGGCTGTAACTTAATCCTGCCCGCGTAATTCATGATCATAATAATGACAATAGTAAAAAGGCAAAGTTTTCCCTGTCACGCCATGAAAGCAAACAGGGGGAGTAGAGGTACAGCTCCACTCATTCTTAACCTAGACACTATTTGGAACCGAATGGTTAACTTCACGTCCCTGTCACTTTTCCCGAGGGTAAGAACCCCAGCACCCATTGAATAGGAGGCTGAGTGGTCTCAGAGTCGGTTTGGACCTTTAGGAGAAGAGAAAAATAACTTGCCCCTACCGGAATACGAAACTCTGGCCGTCCAGCTTGGAGTGTAGTTGTTATGCCGACTACGCTAACCCGGTTTCCAGTTACAGTAGTGATATTGTATGAAATTTCGCAAAACTTGCAAGATTTTCCACTGAATCTTTAAGCACATCGCATTATCGACACTGAAAATGTGTTACCGCACAGCCAAAAACCGAACGGCTGTTGGCTGCTAGTGATTTCAAGACAAACTGGAATTAAGAAATTTTGAGCCAATGCCAATATCACGCATATCCCACTGTATTTTTGTTTCCGCAAACGAATACGGTCAGCGTGTATCTACTTTGCTTTTGGACCTTACACTGAACATTCTGTTTAAAGAGACAGTTTCCCCTGAGCTTCCTTAAAATTAGAAAATACTCATAAACGCCTACACTGAGAAGCTTATACATTAAATGGACATTATTTGTATGTAGGTTTGTTACCAGTTTCTATGCAATTCCAGTTTGGCGTAATGTAATTTTTGCATTATGCGTAACAGCTCTTATAAATCTCGTCCACGTATCTGTAAAGAGGGTCAGAAAACCCGGAAAGCTTGCGGCCCTGGGCCACATTGGCCTGTAGCGTCATACAGATGGGTTAAATGAAAATTACTTAATATTGGTTCGGTTGTTTCTGTGATACAACAAGTTACGAATTAAATTTCATAATACTAAGTATATATAAGACTTTGAATTTTAAGTTATTTCTCTAAGTATATACAATCTAGATTTTGAGTTCAAATACGAGTCCAGTAATCTGTACACCCAATACATCTAGCTTAAGGGTCACATAACTTATAGCATTTAACATTGAGGTTTCGAGTCAGTATATTTAAGCTCAGTAATTTATCTGACCTCTTACATGTAGCTTAGGAATCACAATAATTTTGTGAATCATTTACCTAAACTTCTAAACCAAATCTTAAACAAAAGAAATTAATTTGGATTTTATTTTGCTTCAGTTCTTTCAGTTATTGACTTGGTATACTCAAGATTATGTGCATTAATAAATTTAAGTAAGTTGCTTCTGTGTTACATTTGAATTTACCAAATTACAAACACGCGATCAAATATATTATCTTTTGGCTCACTTGTATAAGAATTCTATTAATGACGGTAAGCCCAAGATCACTGTCAACCCTAAAGAAGCCATTTCTTTTGTACACACAAACAGAATAGGTGAGACACACAGAGTTAGTGCACTTGTGGCAATACTGATCTAGTAGCAGTAGATGTGCCTAAGGACAGAATGGTTGGGGCAATTGCCGAGTGACATTCTCAAGAAAACACACTGACATGGTACATCATATTCAGTATAGTAGTGCTAAGAGTTTACGTGCATCAGGATTGTTTAAATAGGTGCATTAGTCGTCCTACACTTGAAATTTTCTCGAAATTACTGACGAAAAATGATCGAGTCTATGACAATTTTTATACTGGGATTAAAATATTCACCTCGTAGCGCTAGTTAACGTTTATCGTTTTTGTGTATATTTAGCGACATCAAGTGCATTTACATATGTAAAATGTAAAATTCTTTTAAATCCGAAAATGAGGTCACATATTGCACGAAGCAACAGATGAACAAGTAACGTGCTCCTAGTGTTATTTGTCCACACAGAGAAATTCAAAATAATCAATCACGTTCAGAAAATTCAATACGTAACTTCATTATTGTTTTTACAGTTTTAATGAACTTATATTTCTCTGTCTCCAAGTTTACTATGCGTAAGTAAAGAAACATTTTCAAGAACACTGAAGTGATTATTAGTGAAATAATTGCAGTTTACGTTCAAGCAGCAAAACCATACAGCCTTTTTTTGGCCATTTGTCTTAGAAAGAATTTACTCCCTTGAGTTATGCAGTTGAATTGTGCTTCTTTTTTTAACACTTGTGAAACTATTTTCAAAAAAGTCTTTACGCGTTTTACAGCATTCTCTAACCAATAGTATATTATTATGAACTTCAGTTTTAGTAAAAATTTTCAATGTGCTATTTCGAGAAAAATAATATTTATTTAGCAGTTTGCTATATCATAATGTACAGAAGTGGTCAAGGAAAGTTAATCCCCAAATCTGGGGCATTACAACACCTAAAGTAGGTGAAGCGGATGTAGAAATTGAAATACTGAAAACTGTTGTGTGTTTAGCTAAGAGGTTCCAAGAAACAAAGTTCAAATTATGTGAAATAATAAAGCCTAAAGCTCTGTTTCATTGAATTGTTCCAGTGTTTATGAAACGTTAACAATTGTTCAGCCCTGATGCACGTATTTAGATTACTAATCACATCTGATCATGCACTCAATCCAGTGGCTTATGCTAGCATTACTACTGTTAGAACTACATGCAATTCCGTGTTACCTCCGCCACAAACAAGACAAGCTTGTGAGAAAATCGTTCAGTCATCCACGTGCATTATAAGCACGAGTAACAAAACATGCAACATTCATTCCATTCTGTATCTTAAGACAACCACACAGCCCATTTGACCAAAACGCAATTGTCTATAACGTCGATCAATATTTTAACTAACAAGAACATTTTTTTGGAAAGCGGAAGTAATATCAAACAAATGCCACGTACGAAATTTAATAAACGTACTTTGGGTAACAAAACATAATATTCAGTATTTTATTTTTTTAAATATTTTGTTGATCATGTATCCCTGTGTAACATTTTTCAAATGAAGCCAACTAGGTGAACACTACTTCTTAGTATATTTATTTCAGCTTCTCTCCATGTCTTGGGCAACTATGTGCCATCATCAAGTGAACTTACTGTATCTAAGCGACATTGGT
>Ga0123353_10015892_pt1 | contig 10968 bp, 7 predicted proteins | sample TergutLab28metaG_3_FD_92763 | JGI IMG/M metagenome (GOLD analysis project Ga0123353, IMG submission 92763) | Labiotermes labralis P3 segment gut microbial communities from Petit-Saut dam, French Guiana - Lab288 P3 | ecosystem: Host-associated > Arthropoda: Insects > Digestive system > Gut ... | reverse complement strand
TGCACAGGTTAACGTTCTTGAGGGAACCGAGAAAGTGAGCAGTTACAGGAAGCGAAGCGCATTTGACAGTTCCATGTGGTTTAGTAATTGCATTCAGTCTGTCCACGTGAACTGCAGTTTAGTACTGGGATAGGATATTTGGTATAGCGATTAGGCTATGGAATTGACGATCCGGGGTTCGAATCCCGGCAGGTACATTCTGTACCCCCAGAACGTTCAGACCGTCTCTGGTGCCCACGCAGCCTTCTATTCGGTGTGTCATGGAGTTATTTCCGGGGGCAAGACGGCAGCGGCGTGAAGCTGACCACTCACTTCCCTCTAGTGCCTAGGCCAAGAATGAGTGGACCCATACCTCTGCTTTCCTCGCTTGCCTTAATAGCGCAGACAGGGACAACTTTACCTTTTTTGTACCATGTAAAAGCCAGCGACACTTTCCTGCCCGTTCCTCGCGATTTTTTCGTTCCTGTACGCTAAGCTCTGAAATTAATAGAAAGTCATTCAGTACCCGATGGCTCAATTCACACGTTCCAAATTAGTCAAAGAAGTCAAATCCGTAGTCGAGTTCTCGTACTGATTATTCTGTTAAATGTCAGCCATCCGACTCAGAATTTCTTTTGTTCGGGCGAACGTTAGTTTTATTTAACGCGGATCTTTTGTTACGTGACATGCGATGTATACGACGACCATCCATCATATGAACTAAAATAGATACATTTTGATTACAGTTCTGCCCCACTTCTGTCACGTGACGATACGGTAACAGGGCGAACGTTTACATGTCACGTTATTTCGCCGGTTACTGGGACCAAAACCAGTTGTTATCAGGTCAAAGTTGAGGATAGGACAATGCAATGAGTAAAATGTGTTAGTTGTGTGTTTATTGCCGAAATTTCAATATAGAAACATATGTTTAAATAGTCCGAGGATATTCGCGTTCATTCATTTGAATCTTCTGACTGAAGTAGGGGGCGCCACGACAATCACCTAAAATTTAGCAATTTGCTTCTCTTTTGAATCAGTTTTGTTAAAAAAAAAACCTAAGTGGTTGAATAACTATTAGTGAAGCCAGAGTTAAAGTAAAATATGTCTCCTACCTCACGGTGGGTTATATCAAACCGTACGTTCAAGTGACATTTAAATTATACTAACGCAGAATGCAGTACGTCCCTTCTTTTAAATACTGTCGAAGTGAAATAGATTCAAGTTACGACTTTCAATGTGTTTCTTCATTAGGGACGTGTCCATAACTTTGGCATTTAATTAGGAGATTTGTGCAATGCGTGCTGAGTATATGGGAAGAAGACGGTGGAACTTAATATAGTGCGTATCTGCTTCGCAGTCACGGGACAGCCATATTTGAAATTCTGGTCCGATTGGTGAGATATCCGCAATTTCTGCAAGGATTACGTACTAAACAAAGTTCCTGCCTGTCGTAGAGTAGCTCTTGTTCAGTGTCTTATTAATTTAGGACCATAGTGTGCTAAAACCCTGTCAGAGTGTACACCTTTCATTGAGAGCACAAAATGTGTAAGTGTATTGTTGTGGATAACGAAAAGTTATCCAATTAAACAACTTTTCCTTAAGTGTTTGCAAACAGTGCCTAACATTTATCTTCGCCCTTTGGTGTTGAACCACAATGCATGTTAAAGCTGTTTGTTTCGGTGCACTTTTCAGTCGTTATCTTCAAGGTGAATGAATATTTACTTTACTCTGAAATGTTGGAACAGCTTTATCACGTGAGCTGGATAAAGACCAAAGGGCAAAATTGAACTTTAAAAAATGAATAATAAAAAATTAGAGATAATGACAACGTGTAATTTCTGACCTGCGTGTGTGTGTGTGTGTGTGTGTGTGTGTGTGTGTGTGTGTGTGTGTGTGCTGTTTTTGATAAAATATAATTTCAACTGGAGGAAGTTTAGTGTGATGAGTTGATGAGTCTTCTGTTTGCCATTATGGTAAAGAACTGTGTATCTACATATATGTGTGTAGAGTGAGTTGTCAAGGCAGCACACTCATGACATTGTGCATCGTAGATTGGTCTAATTTCACAGGAGGAGAATCCAGATCATCAGTGTGGGTGGATGCTTGCAAAAATAAAGTCACTGTCTTAACTAATTTTTGGCATGGTGTGCAGTCCCTGAGGTGCCAAGAGTAGTTCGTCTAGTTACAGTAGCCCCCACATTTAACGGTATCTGGGGTTCACATCCGTGTTCACGTGAATCTATCTTAGACGTTTTCCTGAGGCAGCTGACTTCTGTCCATAATCACACTTTTCAGGTTTCCCAACTAAAAGTGTGTATGTGTGTGACATCTCCACAGCAGTGTGCCACATATTCTGTGCAGCTCAAACTCCTTCATGTTATCATACTAATTATATTGAAATTCCTTGTCACACAGTTTTCTCTGCTTCCCTGTTATGTCCTCTCTCTTCAGACCAAATAATCTCCACAGTAAATTATTCTGAAATGTTCTTAATGTATGATACTCTCCTCCTGTGTTCTGCCCATCTTCTCTCCCATAAAAAGCTACACCATTAAATCATAACTTTTTGATTAATGTCTTCTGTAGTTGTCTGACTAATACAACAATATAAACCTTCTGCCATTCTATACAATGTATGAACATCTTACAAATGCACTTTAATTTCATAATGTATTTTTGTTTATATTTTCACCAATATGTTTCGGCCAGTAAGCTGGCCATCTTCAGGGTGATGTTTTTGATACAAGAAAACAATTGTAGTTGAATGTGACACAGTCACTCCATAATATTAAAAATATATAATTTCAGATAAATGTTACTGTTGAATAATCATGTAAAATAATATAGGATAAGAATGGATACTTATAAAAGAGTGGATGTTGAAATTATTTAGTATTTGTGGAGTGATGTATACAGCAGTTACATGGTGAGATCTAATCCAGAGTGCAGGTGATGTTTTGTATGTGTGGTGCACTACTCAGAAGGTAAAACTGAGGAAGAGGTATTTCCTCAGTTTTACCCTTTATATTGTTGTAATATTATCTAATGATGACCGAAATGGTCAACTGAAACATATTGCATATGTGAGAAATATATAATGTCAGAACATTTCTGGTGTTGTATTAGTTGGATTACAATAGAAGTTGTTAATTCAATAAATACAAAGGGAAGATTTCATTCAAGTTCATAACTTTTTGTATATTGTAATATTGAGGTTTATTTTACAGTGCTGTCAGTAACAAAGGGTGTAATCAAATGGTACAATGACAGTAAAAATGCTTATTGGTCAAACTATGTTTGTAGAGGGTTTTGTGTTTGTTACATCCAGTCTTGATTCTGTTGCTAACTGGTTAGTTAAGTAGCAACTTTGATAATGTACAGTCTTTGCCTCAGTAACACTAGTAACCAAAAACGGCTGAAACATCATCTGATGCTCACACATATCGCTCATGAAACAGAAGTTTGCTTTAACCCACTAATACACAGTTTTACTGGAGACAGGAAAAACTTAACCTATCATCAGTAGAATATTTAAGCATGTTATGTTTTTAGGGACAAGCATTATTTGAGTGAACATATTTTGACAGAAGGTGTGTTTGTAACCCAACTGTCTAGTTGTGCAGGAATCTCATTTTGATGAATTGTGTGGGTTATGACAAATTGCTGTTTCATGAGCAATATAATATGAACTGAAACAGTGTACCAGTATGTGGCAAGCACATTTGCTTTGTATTTTTGTCATTACAGGCTGAGGAAGAAGCAGGAGAGATGCCACATGATGTGGCAACTGCCCTTCGCAGTGATATTGCTGCACTGCAGTACAAGCGGGACCGACTGCTTAGCGAGGTGAATTTTATATATATATATATATATACACACACACAGAAGCCTCGGTGTGCAGTTTCCAGATTGTAGAAAGTTCAGCTTGACCCTTGTATAATAGTGAACCTATATAGGGCAAAAATTAAATTTTACCTGTACGTCAGGCTCCACTAAAATTCATGGAACAATGCAAAATATGATAGAAGGCAAGTTCAGTAAGTAGGGTTCCCTAGCCTGTATCTTTTATGTTAATCAAGCATTTTATTTTTGGTAGGAATTAGTACTTTTAGTAGTAGTAACTTGCAACAAATGGTGCAACATTCAGTCAGTTACTCAGATGTTATTTATGGGATCAGTTGACATGCAGTGGCATCAACACAGAACACTTTGTCTGCATAAGAATTTTGTAATGTTATTTGGTCTTAGTGTGCGAAATATGTTCCTCACATCAAAATTCACCACAAATTGCTGTATGTGTGAGTGAAGGATGCCAGACAGTGGTACAGAGAATTAGAAAATAATTGATTGCACATTTGCATTAATGATCACACTTGTCAAACTAGAACATCAATGACGGATAAATGTTGTACAAGTGGGTGAATTGGTTTTGGAAAAATGAAGCATTACTTGGGAGGTTGTTGATTCTACAATAACAAGGAAATGGAAATGGTTGTTCTTGAATAGTTGCAATTGCAAGAACCAAATTTTTAATGTAACAGGTTTTCTAAATTCATGCCAAAAGGGACAAATGCATTGATGTGCGTGGGAATTATGCTGAAAAAGTAATGTTATTGGAACCTTACTTATACATATCCTACATATCTCTGGAAAAAAAAAAAAGTGAGTCATATATCATATCTAAGAATGCAACAGTTAGTACATGACTTGATGGACCTAGTTGTCTAATTTTGAAAAACTTGAAAGGTGAACATGAAGTTGTCCACATCCTTGAGAAGCATATCATTATGGCATACAAAGAAGTTCCATGCATCTCTGCCATTTTTTCCACCATTCATGATGATAAAGGTAAGTGGTTAATTTCATAATCTGGAGGAAGTTTTCATATCCATTTTACAGTAATCTTGGTGGCCCACAGAGCAATTCTAGATCTGATGATGATAAATATATTAGTTTTTAAATCTGTGATATTATTCTGCTTTTCATATCTTATTGCAGCTGCAAGAAATGAAGGGACAGCTACGCAATCGTGACCAGCGTGCTCTGGAGCTGCAGGTGGAAACAGAGCAGCTACAGGAGCAGGCAGCACGCCAAAATGCTGTCATTGCCTCTCTGAAGAAGAGGATTCAGGTATACTGTTACCACATGTGCAGTGCTCCTTACATTTGTCACATTAAAATAAGCAGTTTCAGTTTCAGTTTATTTGTTCATCCACTTGGACACACATGTAACATTGGACATGCCATTTACATTTTACAATTTATATATTACAAAACACAACTTATAATATATGGACATCCATCCAATGTAATATAATAAATAACAATACAAAATTAAACACCAATTGGATTTGAAATCCGTCACTACAGCTAGATATATATGTACTTATATAAGTATCAGCACTAATTTGAATGATTATGCCATTAGCTGTGATAATGGAACGACATTCAACACTTCTAAATCTGAAACCTACCATTAAATATGATCTTATATAATTTCCCAAATCTTATTATTCAGGACCTGTATTTCTGTGTCCCAGTTTGATATCCACCATCCACTTTCTCAATCTTCCTGGTGACCTTCATTAAGGCGGTTTCCCTTCAGAATACTGTATAACTTCCTTGGCTTTTCCAGGCTTCCTACACATGTCGTCCATCATAATGTCCATCTTGGCTGTCTTCGTAATACTGGGTGAGCTTTATTACTTATAAAGTTCTTTCTTGTCCCTTTTTCCGCTACTTCACCTATCTTCTATCTGAAGATTCTTGTCACCATTTTGATGCAAGACTTCTGCAGTACATGTGGTTCCTGAAGTGCAAGAGACTTCCACAAGTGTGGAGAATAATTGATTCATGTAAAGATTAGTGGTGTGTTGGTAGACACGACAACCTTCCCTTGGCTAGATCCCTGGAAGTTCGTAAGTGTAGAGACTGCAGTAGTCAGATTACTTATTTGTGTTGCAGGACCTGGAAGAGAGAGAGCGCACTCTCACTGCAGCACAGGGACGAGCTGAGATGGCAATGCAGACTCTCCAGCGAGAAAACCGTTATCAGGAAGAAAAAGCTAAGGAACTGGAGAAGAAGGTGCTCAGAACCATTTTTGTTTTGGTAGCACATGAAGTTAATGTGGCCCATATGTCAAAACATTTATGCTTCAAATATTTGTGGTCTACATAGTATAAGGATCTTTGAGGTATGAGAGAGGAATTACATTACAATAAAATGAGTGTGAGATGGTGTAGAAGAAGAGTTAAATATGGCAGCAGTTACCTGGTAGTTTATCATTTATTTTACATGAAAGTTACTTATGTATCTGTAAAAGAGATTTGCAAGTAATATGGGAATAAAAATGGGCTGTCAAAAACTGTGGAATGTTGATGACCAATTGAGTAGATTTGAGAAATAATATAGCTCTATACTTGTATTCACAAGGTATCCATTTCATATCTTGCTGGATAGACAGCTGTCCTGAGCAAAGAATTTGTGGTTTTCTTCATTTTTTTCAGAGTGTTGAGTTATTACTTCAAAATAGGACTTGACCAAATCTTTCCTATTCCTAAACCCGACGCCACTCATAATCACCATTTCATTTCATTCCACACCTAAATCTCTAAAGGAGATTATGAGTCCATTTATGATATGTAATATTTATTTTTCAAAGTTCCAGTCCCTTTTACGGTTTGGAACACTATTGGGAGGGAGGGGGGAGAAGGAAGCTAAATCAAATTAAAAAATATTTAGAATACAAAAAAAGGGTAATAAGATCAATGATTGGAGTTAATTAAAGAACGCCTTGCAAGCAGTTATTTAAAGAAATTCAATTCCTCCCGTTGGCTTCCCTATACATATTGGAAGTGACATGTTTTATTTAAAAAACCGCCAGTCTGTGGAGCTAAACTCTGATGTTCATGAGCATATTACACAAAGGAAGATGGATATTCAAGTTCAGTCATATAAAACTGATTTATACAAATGGAGTGTAATAAATATAGGAACTAAACTGTATAATAAGATGCCTAGTTATGTAAAAGAAATGGACAATTATAAGGTCTTTTAGAAAGAGTTGAAATTGTTTCTTGTATATCATGCTTGTCACTCTGTAATTTATAATGGCTGATGTTTAATTTAGCTTCTAAGAATACATATTTTATAGACATATGGTTTTCTGTTTACAATACTTTGTTGAGAGTTAATAAGAGTGACCTTTAAATTACAAGTTGAATTGTATATATTTAAATTTGTGTTGTTAGATGTGGATGAGTCCATTGTCATGTGCATGTTAAATTAGACTGACAATAAAACTAAAGTAAACTATGCAAGCACAACAGTTGAGAGAGGATCACTAAATAACCTAGGAATTGCTCAGTTAAATAGTACCCAGTGTTAATTCACGGAGTACTCCAATTTATGAGAAATTTCCTGTGATTCAGACGTTTAGAGGGAAGATTTCTCATCAGTGTCAGAATTTGTTGCCCATCTGTCCGTTGTTTGTACTATATCACCAAAAGAAGCAACTCTAAATAACTTCCATAATTGATTCTTCATTGACATGTAAGCTCTGAATCTGCCAGTTAATTATACCTACATCTCGATCACACACTGGCAGATTACCAACATTTTTGCAGCTGATTTAAATGATCTAATTTCCTGTAGGTTCACTCTCTGGAACTGGAGTGCCACTCTGAGGAAGCAATGAAGGATGCGCAACGTAAAGCCATGCAGGAATTTGTGCGCAGACTGTCCACTGCCCTGGGCACAGAGTACAGTGAAACGGTGCTGTCCTCACCTGAAGGCCTGATTCATAAAGCATCTGAATTAGTTCAAGTAAGATTTTAAGACAGTCACAATATCACAGACATGTTTTACAGGTGTGTTTGAATGTTTCAGATCAATGTGTTAGTTTTGTGATACAGACAGCATCCATTGTAATGGAATAACTGAAAATGCTTTCTTTACTTTCAACAAGTCGGAACACTTTCTTTAGATATCATCCAGTGTCTAGACAAGAAGGATTTTGTTGTTGTGGGAGTTTGATTTGTCACACTTTCCAGGTTTAAGGAAGGAATTTCTACTCTTTCAGGCCATAAGACAAACTCATTGTCACAAAATATAGTGATTAGCTCAAATAAACCGAACTGTCAGTTTTTGCCCTGATTAGCTTACCCTCTCACATCTGGTTTTCTTATTGCATCTTACACCTTCACATTTATTTTGCAATGCTACTGACATCTTCATATGGAATATTTCAATGATTGCAACCCAAAAAATATCTACTGTGACCATCTTAAGCTGGGATTTTTATACAATTCATTTAACAGGAAACATCCCGACTGAGGACAAAGTCTTGCAATGTATCTGACACACTGTCAGTGATAGATGCTGAACTGCGAACATGTCGAGAGGCTTTGGAGAGGGCAGTGGCAGACAGAGACTCACTGCAGAGGCAAACAGCTTCACACCTCTTGGAGCTTGACCGACTAAGGCAGGAGAAAGAGTCACTTGAGATGCAGCAACGAGTGGCAGAGAGAGACCTCATGGACTTGCGAGACAAAGTGGCCATCTCCAACCGGAATCTGGTGTCAGCCACAGACAACATTACATCCCAAGAAACATCCATATGCCAACTGAGAGGTATGTTCAGCACCCAGCTTGAGAGAGTTTTTTGGTGCTATAAATACTTCACTTTACAACCGTTTTCTTGCTTTTGTTAAATACACATAGTATTCAACAACATTTTGAGTTAGTTTATGTAATGTATTCATTTTTTCAATGAGACTGGAAAGCATATGGTGTGATGTTCATGTAAAGTGAGACAGCAGGTGTTAGAGTGGATCAGTAGTAACCAAAATTAAAATGTTGAACAAATTTCGTTTGTGTCTGCTATGTAAAGTTGAAAGAGAATCTCATTAGGGGCGTGGAAGGTGAAATGTAGTCAGACATAATATCCTATACACATTCATTGTCTGCACTGGGTGCAAAGAACTTGTTAAAAGTTGGTGTAACTTCTGTGAATGTGTAAGCATTTCCATAAAATTCAAAACCTTATAAGATTTAATTTGTTATTTTCTATCATATTACTACATAAAAGCATTTTAATGGAATATATAAGTGCTTGTAGGAAAATTTTGACATCATTTGGATAGCACATGAGTAGTTATTTCCTGTGATGGCAGCTGTTAAGTTCTCTAAACATCATACCTGCAAGAAAAATACCGTGCACGTTGCTACAGCAATAACAGTGTGGTCTTGTTATAGGGAGGTGCCCAGTTCAAATCAGAACCATTTTATTGGCTGTTTTGGGTGATGTTCTTTACAGTTTATGTAAATCCCTCCAAGTGAATCCTAGGTTATTTCCTCGAAACGTTCCATGACTTCTTCTAAATCTTTCTTTGCCCACCATTCACAAGAATTTCCCATCTCATTGGACACTATGTAACTACTGTAGTTCAAAAATCGAAATAAGAGGGTACTTAAGATCAGTGATCTTTGAAAATATCCAGTCAAGATCAGATATTGAATATGAAGCAGCAATATTAAATACTGATGAAAAGGACAACAGAATTTTGTCTCTTGTAAGCCACTTGTACATTACAGGATTTCTGAGAAGCAACAGTACCTAATTATCTAATAATTCAAGGTAACTTGAGCAATGTAACACATTTCACTACCCAAGTCAGCCACTATAATTTGCTTCTCCAGAGCACATTTAACGGCGTGGTTGTGTGATTCATGTCATCTTGACCCCTTTCCCTCCTACTGTAGAAGCAAAGTAAGCTGAATATATCTGTATTACTTGTAGAGGATCTAAAGCTCAAGGAGGAGAAACTCCAGAGACTGCAGAATGAACTACGACACCTGCTGGAATCACTAGCAATCCAGCTAAGTTCTCCGGTCAGATTTGTCGAAACCCAGGAAGGAAGCATCAGAGAACGACTTCGGGAGGTCCTGCATGAGAATAAGGACCGATTAATGGTATGTGGCAAACTATTACATGATAATGCTGAAAGCAGTAGGTATGGGTTTGGAGCTTCTTAAGTCTCTCACTCTGAAGAAAACAGGGAGGATGCAGAGTGTGCAGGAGGGAAGAAGAAGCAGAGGCTTGGGCATTGAGCTTCAACTTAGTATTATTAGTGTGATTACATAAATAAAACTGAGATGAATGGGATGTATAGAATATAGAAGTAAGCTGTCAATGCATAGAACATGTTCGTTATAAAATCTTAAATGAAGATAAATTTGAAAGTACAAGACACTTATTGAAGGATGTTATTAAAGTGGATCTTGGAGGTAAAAATTGTGAGAATATGAACTTGTCTTGTGTGTTAGGTGAAGTTTCAAATATGAATTTTTTTGAGACCAACCTGATGAACTTGCAAGTTTCTTAAATTCTGAAGTTGCTTGATGAGCTATATAACAACTCCTCAAGTAGGACACTGCACTGTGGAAGTCAGTCAGTCAGCCAGTCAGTTCTTTCACCTAGAGTAATTACAATTTTCATATACACAGTATATTCTGTGTATTTGAAAGTGTTCTTTTACCTGTTAGAGAAATGTAATACACACTTGTAACTTCCATAGAAATTAAGAAGTTGCAGTTATTTCGTTTGCACCTCTTTTCATGTTAAAATAAATGTGCTATGTTGCAAATGACTCAAATGAAAAGAACCGTACAGGTACATAATATCCTATGACTTCATAATCAAATTAGAGCTGTAGTGAAGGTGGGAGCATTCGGATTGTTGGTTGTGTAGTGTTCCACTGTCCTAAATGTAATATAGTGTTCACACAATAATGACACACATAACAAGCATTTTGAATATCCTTGTGTGAAACATCAAAGAAGTGGAATCTCTTAGTCAACAACTGAATTCCGTCACAGACAGACTTTGTATTTTTCTCCCTGTGGCCATAACAAACATAGTACTCCCCCACCTTCTTAAGCAGAGGGTACTGGGGTTTGTGGTGGTGGGGGGGGGGGTGTTGTGTGG
>Ga0123353_10015891_pt1 | contig 10969 bp, 3 predicted proteins | sample TergutLab28metaG_3_FD_92763 | JGI IMG/M metagenome (GOLD analysis project Ga0123353, IMG submission 92763) | Labiotermes labralis P3 segment gut microbial communities from Petit-Saut dam, French Guiana - Lab288 P3 | ecosystem: Host-associated > Arthropoda: Insects > Digestive system > Gut ... | reverse complement strand
GGAATCCTTCGGTCGGGAAAACGCCTTTGGTATTCTTCAACAGCAGCATGTGCATTGCCATTGCAAAATCCATACACAAAATGCATGTCACAATATTCCACGTGGGAAAACACAAAAGGCATTCTTGCAACTCCGTGCAAGCGACTAACCATCACGCAGGCACTATTAACACTGCATTCCAGTCTCAAGGACATTAGCACTGTCACGTGACACATCAGCTGTGCAGGTTGCAGTATTTGTAACCACAAGAAGCCCCCATTTTTCTCTGGCCATTATTTCCATAACCGTTCAACTCTGGATATAGGTATTTTGGGTTACATTGGTATACTTTAACATAAGGAACACTCTCCCGAAGTATGACACATTCCTCCTGGGACACCCTGTATATTCTGTGTATACAGACACATAAGACCCCCTCATGATCAGAAATGCAGTGGTCTCCGAAATGTTGCTTTCTTTCAGCTATATCAGAAGACTTTATGGAACTATATGTTGTAGAAAAATAAACTACATTACATTTAACCTTCCCTCATAGCAGTCAGAGTGACATTTTGCTACTAGCTTTGCAATGGTTAGGTTCTAAAGAAGTAACAAAATACTAACCACCATGGTAATACACAGACCACAGATGGGGGAACACTTTGAAACAGCACATCTCACACCAAACACCAAACCAAAACCTCTGGCCTCTACAAGCTGTGTCAACTGTCTAGGTAAAAACATATTCAATGAAAAAAAAGCTAAGTGACATTCGATGTCCACAATCGAGAACTCGCAATGACAAAAGTAATAGTTCATGGTACACAGCTAAATAAACAGGGACTTGAGTCACGGTATGCAACAGAAAGTAGCTTATAAAAATCAGAAATAAAAATCTGATACTTAAAACAAGGTAACAACATAATTAAAATGATGTTTAAGCCTTCATTTCCATGTAATTTTCTTGAATTGTTTCTGGTTTTATAAACTCAGAAATACAGGCCCTTTCCCCACATCACATAAGAATACAGGCACTTTTTTTTCTCAGTATTCTGTGTATGTCTCTGTGGGTGTGTGTGTGTGTGTGTGAGAAAGAGAGAGTTTTCTAATAATAACTTATTCAAGTGTGCATGGTGAAACTATGACAGCTATTATGGTATTCATAAAATTGCTGCCTCTTCACTCAGACAATGAATATTTGCATATAACAGACACTGCAATCAATCTGTTTGCAAATCCAGTACATTTAACACATAACAGATATAACTTTCACAACCACAGATTAACTCACTGGTTATATATCCTAAGCGTAGCAGGGATGGCACTAATGAAACCTACAAGTCGCCAGCTCTTACTCACACGAACGCCACAGTGCCAATCTCGACGCCATCCAGGAGGCTGAAGAGCCCTATGAACAAGATATTGGCATCACGGCATACAAAAGACGGTGTCTCAGCACCACTTATGCAAAACACTTTCTACACTTACTAGCAGAAATCATTACTGGTAGTTGTCACTGCTTCACCTCACCTGTATGACCAACATATAATGATGTACCCCATTTCCTTGAATATAAGACTACCATCTTAAATTTTCAGGAAAATACCTGTACAGAACTTCACTTTGTGCAAAAATAAAACAAGACTCCCCATCTTTCAGATGATGAATTTGGGGGGAGAGAAACAAAAACAACAACAACAATCACCACCACCACCTCATCTTATATTCAGGTAAATATGGTACTATGCATAAACATGAAAATACAAGCACTCAGTGGCTTCTGTCTTCCTAATGACTTTAATTTTCAATATATACACCCCATATCTGAAATCACTTTACCCTTTTCAGTATGTTTCTTGCGATCCACTATACGTATGTTCCGTTTCTCAGCACTGCTAGTAAAACAGACACCCTACAAACTGTCATTAATTCTTTGGAATCATCCACCCCCCCCCCTCCAAATTTATCTCAACTTCTCATTAAAAAACATAATTAATCTTCCAAAACCTTCATTAAGCCAATATGAAGATACCCTACAAAAACAATACTTTTCCTAGAAGTAATTACAATAGAACTACATGAGCATTAAAACCCATGGGTTTTTGCTAGCAGATTTCATGCAATACAGGGACACCCAAATGTGAAATGATATGCACTGACAGTTTTACCTCTGCTGCCAGTGCATAAATGAGACACGAAGGATCAGTCGAAAATATGCCTGCATGCTACGTACAACTATTTTGCTGATGACACTGTTAAGGGTTACAGATGAGTGCATGATAAAAAAAAAGCTGACATGAAGATGATGATTGTGGGTCATTACCACTTAAGAAATTCTGGAGGATAATCAAAGCGAAACATTGAATCGTCATCCTCCACATAGTTTTCATTCAGCAGTATGTACAGCTCCTTCAGTATGAGAGGCTCATCCAAGTTCAGCGTATCCCACTGGAAGCCGTCAGGCAGTGAATAAGGCTCTGGACGAATCTCTGAGATACCTTTCTCAGGTTCAATTGGTTCATTACATGTTATCTTCTCATCTGCACAAAGTATACTATTGTTTAGTTACAGCCGTACTGCCAGACAGGAAAATTATGTCACAAAAGAATATCTCAAGTGGACAATTACTGAAACCAGTAAACTCTTACAGAAACTCATTACAAAGTACATCTTCAATGCAAAGCGTGTGCTATACACATAAAATCAACACTACAGCATCGGAAACTGATAGTCTCTGCTAAAGTCTGCCACTGGATGTGATCCTGGTCACCCTCCATCATCACAACCTGTCTCCAAGATGTTTCCTCACCAGAATTATGTAGGCACTGGTCTCTCCCATCCCAACACAGGGATGCACAAATCCTGGGTGCAAGGTCACCCAGGTGCCTACATTTCATATGGTGGTGCCTAGTACTGTGGGTCCCGAGACTGAAACCTGCATCATGTCACCCATCTGGCACCTAAAACTTTGTGGTGGTTCCTACATTTTTGGAAAACTTGTGAACCTTTGGCCAACCACCTGAATCTCACTACTGTAGCAATAATTGCTGATCAGTGCTGTCACAAAGTTTCTCATTACATATCACAAAATGCCCACTTTAAATTCTTCTTAGGTCCAAACGCATTCTCTATCACTTTGTATCACTTATCACTTATGTTTCTCCCTCAAAAAGATACATTTCAAACAACCCTCCAGAAACATGCAGTTAATATATTGCCTGCCACTTTTGGGCATTTCTGCTGCTACAATGCATCAAGTTCATAGATTTATATGATATATAATCACTGTGTTATTCAAACACGTACAATAATAGTTTGTACTAACAAATGCACACAAGTATATAAACTAATTTCAATATACTTGCAGGCATTTTTGGAGCTACTGTTATATATATGTTCACAGAATTTACATATTTATTATAGGAGCTGTGTGCAAAGGATGAATAAAAACATTTAAAGCATATATTTCACAGTACACAGTCATACACAACCAAAGCAAATTTTTAACTTTCATTTAAGCACCAAGGTTCAGCTTAACATAAGCCATCTCTTTCAAGGACTTTCAGTAAAAACTTTAACAAACAGGTGTGGGATCTCACCCTTTAAAAAATGCGTAATATATACTAGAAAGAAATACAATAGGTTTTTTAAAAGATGTACAAAAATGAAAATTTTTGAGGGGTAATATAAATAAAAAACATTTTTGTTTCAAAAGATGATTTCTGAAGATGGGCTCTGGATGCAACATTTATTTTAAAAACATCCATCAGTATTGGCGAGAAGATAACGGACATACAGCCGATTAATGCACATGTTAAAAAATACAGAACTCAATTTCACACCACCAGCCAGCCAATTATTTCATTTAGATTGCATCTGATATTTCTTATATATGCAGTTTTTTTTAGTGACAATCATGTAAGAAAAAATGTAAACAAGAATGGCAAAATCACTCACCCATTTTGGGAACCGGTTGTGTATTCCAAAACTGATACTGTTTCTGAAGAGCCTCTTCTGTTGTCTTAGCTGGTTTCTGTTGGAATGACAAAACTTCCACTGCCTTGCGGATATCCTGAAGTGTTTTATAAACAAGATAACATTTTCCAAATTAGATGGCATATTACTAACATACAATTAGCAAAATATAGTCCCAATCATTGCACGTATGCATGTGTGTGTGTGTTGTCACAATTTCAATTTTGTTATCCATAAATACTATTTCATTAATGGTTTCAGCTCATTAAGTCATTTGACAACAACCAGCAAAACCCTTTGTAGCCTAATGTCAGGTACAACCATCATGGAGCATAAAACTCAAAATGCTACACATCAGGAATACATGACAATACTGAATGGCCTGCCTTATGAAGCTCTCAATTAAATTCTGGTCTCCAGCACATCACACTGAGCATTTAATTCTCACGCTAAGGCGTTAAGTTCACTACCTACACACCACTTAATTACTTACAAGTGAATCATCACCTATATATGACAAAACTGGAATTAAAATGTATTACAATTTAAGAATAAGAATACTTTACCCACAGATATCATGAAGTTATTTCTGTCTACATACAACTAAATGTTGGAATTAAACATGAGGATGAATGTGTATGCAAGAAGGATGCAGAGGGGAAGAAGCAAGACCTATACGTATACCTGTACCTAACTGCAGGTCATGACGAAATCCATAAAAAATAAAGAAACCTCAGGACAGTTAGCCTCACGGCTGAAAATAAAACTCGGGAGATCCCAAATACGAAGTGTTAATTAATCAACCATACCATTCAGCGCACCTATTGGTTTCTTCTACTTCACTCTGATGACAATCACGTATAACAGGTCATGCAACTACCTTACCACAACACTTACACTGAGAAGAAATCACTGCATTATAATTATAAGCTTCTGATACCATTAGCCTTTCGACAGGCAAAGGCTGTCTATTTGGTATTTGGTTTTTCTGCTATATCAGTTGCCACCTTTCTTACAGGGTCACCTGCAATGACATGAGCGACGTTTGGAACTGATTTTGACCTACCATATTTGCTGCAACTTTTTTTACATTAGGCTGAATATTAACCAACTGTTATCTCAACATATTCCCCTCCTAGGTTTTACAATGCTGCCATCTCCTTGGGAACCTCCAGATGGCTTCTTGGAACCATGTTAGGAGTGTATTGACACCACTCATAGACAACTGCTTATGCATTTTCACTGCCACTTCTGAAGCTCCAAACCCATTTGAACAGTGCTGCATGCAGGTGTTTTCTCTCCACAAATTTCAGATAACTGACAATGAATATCTTATGGTTTTATGCCTTCTTTCCAAAATAATCATGTAGTACATCTCTGCCCTAATCACCTTCCATTTTGTGAATCTTGTCCATGTGCTTCAACCACTAGACTTGACACATGGGCAGTTTTTCACATACATGTATGACTTGGGCCATTTGGTGGTGGGATGATGTACTGAGACAACACTATCCAATGATAATCTAGTATGTTATTTGCCAAAACAGCAGTCCCTGTCCAAATCATGTCTGAACACCCTTCATAGTAGTCTGCAGCAAAATCACTGAGTATTGGACCACTGGCAGTACCTTACACCTCTCAGATTAAATGTCATCTCACACAACACAGGACCCATAACCATACTCACCCATACTGCACAAGATGCCAACTTTTGCAACATGAAGTAGAATTTTATGAATAAGAAGCGTGTTAATATTTCTGTGTGTCCATATATCTGTTCAAATTTAATCACACTTCATCTGAAAAAAAATATTAACTTGCACTCAAGCACACTTTCATGAAATTACTGCACACAGGAGTTACAACTATGATTATGTGTGGCCATAGCTTCAACAGTTTCAATGTAGCTGTGTCCTGAGTAAGGTACACAAGAATAATATCCAAGCCATTCTCAAATATCATCCATATTTCACTGTGTTAAAACTTGATGCTGATGTTTTGCATTCCCAACTATTAACATGCCACTTGAACTGACTTTCCTGAAAAGATTCTGTACATTGCTTCTGTGTGGACTTTAACCCTGGACAAGAAACTAACTTCCTTTTGAATTTACCCTGACACTTTCTAGCAGTCTTATATTCCAATGAAGATTCATATTAAACACCTGATGCTCTACTGCACAGATTCTCATGTCCAGAACAAAAGAGCTTCGTGATAAATGAAACCATATATAATCATACAAAAAAAAAGCTCTGTTATCTTTGTACCTATGTGGTCTAGTTATTTCTGTAACACATATTTACAATTCAGTCCACAAAGGCAAGCCTGATCCCATTTAAAACATTTCTTCAGGGGAGACTCCATAAAATTGGAAATGGCACACAAACAGACAGAAATTACAACGAAGCATACGAAACCCACATTATATTCACAAAGTTCTACTCCGTAATGTGACAGTTGGTGTTTGGTGTTCTCGGAGCATATAAAGGATATGAATGCAACGTTTTAAAAGGTACAATTCTGAGAGATATAAGGAAGATACTACAAGACATCCAGCAACCTTCACCCTATAATTTGCTGTTAAAGTCTCTCTATTGCCACACCTGACTGAGTAGAAAGGATGCAAACCAATGTAGTGCACATACAACCAAAATGTTGCACCAACCACAGCTGCCAATTAGCCTCCCTGTTTTACTCAGTACTTCCCCACTGAAACACGTATGCCTTTCCCTACAGAAAAAACGGTAGTGTTAAAATCTGTCCAAACAGTGCAAAATTCATTCTGGAAGTAGGGCTTTTAATGTTACTAACTTGAAGTGATATGTTGCATCCTGCCTGGATTTCCGATTCGTCCAACACCGAATCCAACATGTTGTCACCTCCTCCGCCACCTTTCTTTCGACGATTTCTCTTCTTTTCACTACAGAAACAGTCATTAGATATTTAATTCAAGACCTATCAAGGATGCAGAATTTACAGGAAATGACTGCTTATACTTTGTTACCCGAACTCACTGTAAAAAGTAACAAACCTTACGCATACGTTCACGATTTGCGGTAATTACCTACCCATTAACAGAGAGGGAACACCATACATGGTGATCAACGTGAAATAATAACAATTTACATCAGAATATGGTTCTACCTACGGAGCCAAAGCCGGAAAGGCACCAACCGAATTATAGCAATGTTCCATTAGCCCTTAACACCAGACAATTAATCTAAATTATTATGCAGTGACTATGATCAATTAACATATACCTTTTAGATTTTGTTTCTTTCTCGTTAACCTCCGCTTTCCGAGATTCATTTTCATTCACTTCACCTTTGTCGCCCATTTTTACAAACCAACTCTAAGCTCACAATCAGAAGACTTCGAAACCCAGACTCAATGAGTAACCGCTTTTCATCATCAGCTACAAGTGACGTAGTTATGCCCTCATCGTATTCGATATATTGTACACGTTCGGACTATCGAAATTTTTGATATCCGTACAACATTAACTCTACTGAGTTTAAATTTGATCCCTTTACAGTCTCCTGTTAATGATATCTTCAAACATCAATTTCCTTGAACATTGCATGCTACACGGTAGACATGATACAGCCATTGGGCGAGATTTAGCACGTCGGTACAACCAGTTTAACAATCAATGGTGTGTGGCGCGCATGTGGTTATCTGCAAGTTTCGCCGTCTTTTGTCCACCCCAGCTAATAGTTAATACAGCGCTCTCAAGAGGCGTTGTAATCAATACACATGTATGACGTCAATAGCAGACAAACATGTCAAACCGGCGGTGTAGCAATATTGTTTGCTATTTCGTAGCAAGACTTTGAGCCAAATGTTTATTATTTTTTGCATATCCTTCATCTTTTGCGGTTATTGACTTTCCAGCACCTAAATTTCGCCAACTATTAGTCATGGCAGACAAATCACCAACAAAATCTGCAGCTGACGAAAGAAGCTACATTTTGGAAGGACATACTGGGAATCAACAGGTAAATACAAAATATAGTAAATATAACGATTTTCGACTATAGGTAGTTATTTAATTTGCCGGATGAGTATTAAACCATTTGCCTAAGTGTTTAAGTTCATCATGCGACCAATTAATATAGCACATTTTCACAATTCGCCTCCGAAAATTAGGATATGGTAAATCGTTTTTAAATTAAGATTAACATTCGACCTATCGATTTATACCCATACAAACAAAACATTTGAACACTACATGTTAATTTATTGACTTTCCTACAACATGTTTCGGTCGTTCCATTCGACCATCATCAGGCGAAAACACAAGAACATGTATGCTATGGAAGAAGAGGCCTCAACATGTAGGAGAGTAAAAAAATTAACGTGCAGTGTTCACGTGTTCCTAAGAGGGACGAGGTAACAGGGAGTTAATAAAACTATATAATGAGGAGCTTACTAATCTGTACTCCTTACCAAATGTTATTCGGGTGATCAGACCTAGAAGAATAAGATGGGCGGGGCATGTAGCACGTATGGAGGAGAGAGGTGTATACGGGGTTTAGGTGGGTAACGTCAGGGAAAGAACCACTTGGAAGACACAGGCGTAGATGGGAGGATAATATTAAGACGGATCTTCAGGAAGTGGGATGGGGGCGCGGACTGGATTGATCTGGCTCGGGATTGGGACAGGTGGTCGGCACTTGTAAACGCGGTAATGAACCTTCGGGTTCCATAAAATGTGGGGAATTTCTTGACTAGCTGAGAACCGGTTGGCTTCTCTAGAGGGACTCTGATCCAGGGAGTAAGTAAGTTCAAGTTTTGTGTTTGTCTGGATATAAATCGATATTGATTAACTAGCACAACGCGATGTTGTTACTTAATTAGCATTCGACATTCAAAACATGTTTCACGGCTGGCCTTTTTGAAACTTCGTCCGTCTGATATGTGTAATTTTTTCTCTACAGTTAATAGACGCGTTTAATATCACGTACACTGAGATGCAAATACACTTATCTTGAAACAATAATATGGACGTCACTGCTGCTGTCAGAAGACACGTTCATCTGTGTGAGTTCATTTTTACTGCCGAAAGTACCAGAAATTAAATTTTAATAACGAAATTTAAATGCAGTCCCAAATGTGTTACACAGAAACTTACATTTTATCCCGTTCTTAAAATATTCTTGAAATCAGGGACGTACTTCGATTCTGAGACAATGTAGGAGTGTAAGACTTCCTGAACGAAAATTAATGTTGCAAAAGGTGGTTTTCTGATACGCGGGGCCATTTTTATTAATTTGTAATTTATTTGATGACGCTCTCAGAACTGCAGATTATAGTTCCAAATGACTGGGTGATAGTGAATCGCGAACTGGAAGGGATGTCGTCGTAGCCTAAGTTAAGGTACCGTCCCGGCATCTGTTTGAAGTAACTATGGAAATTACGAAAGCCCGTCATCATTTTCCCGGTCCAGATTCGAATCGGCCACCTCCTGAATACAAATCAGAAGCTTAATCTCCTGAAACAGCTTCTTCAGAAAAAAAATCACTTATACAAGTAATAAACAGAGCGATTAAAGGTGTTCCTACTAGGAATTCAAAACATATTCAAATGCCCATTCGAAATCGAGCCCTAGGCATGTCTCTGGTCCAAAAGTACTTAAGAGGCTGTCTTTCAAATTTGTCATCGGAACCATACCTTTCTCGTAGGCTGAAATTTGCAAAAAAACATTTGTCAGTACATACGAATCTAAAGGGACGTTATTTTCTCTGACAACTCTCATTCATTCTTCACTCAGACCGTTTAGTGTGACGGCAGGCAGCACAGCGATCGCTGCCATTCCAATTTGCCTTACGTTGGGGTCTAGGCGTTTAACCCTTATCCTGCTAACGTGGAGAATACGCTGATCTCCTAATAGTGCCAGCAAATGGCAGATGGGATTTAACTCGGCGTTTAAAGGGTTAAGTTAGGTGTCCTGGAGTTCATATGGGACTTATATTCACAATACTCAGCAAGTGCGCTGGAGATGTTTCCCTTCGGCACGCAGACACCTAACGTCTAACAGACACCTTGTTCATTGCACGTCGAAGCTTTGTAAGTTATGCCAGCCGACGACGGGATTTGAATAGTAACAGCTGTCAGGTACAGTACAATGATGTCCGTGTGTTAGTGCAGTTACGCCAGCAGAACGACACGAAACTTGCGCTGCATACCTGTTCGAAGTATATTATTCACATACATGTAACGTGAATGGATTCATCACGGCAGAAAATGTGAACATTCACGAAGTAATGTAAAATTCCAATTCCAATTGGCACCTACAAACAGAAGAAAGGTTTTGTTATCCAGACCAACACATGCACAACATTACATTACATTAATATAGAAGAACGGAACTTTACCGAAAAGTAGCGTGCACTGCATGATGTTCACTTCGCATTTAAAATACAGAAATTTGAAATCGCAGAAAAGAAGTATTTAAAAAAAAAATTGTGGCCGGCCCCTCCGGGATAAATGGGATGGGGTCCCAATGCAGTCACACAGCCGTAGAAATGTATGAATGTATTTAATACATGATTCACAAAGCAGACTAACATTTATTCAAATAACATCTAAAGTGTGTAATATACACGATTTACGGTGTTTTACATTTTACACTTTATTTACATTCATTTGACACGTAATTTTATCGTTTATCATTCCGGTGTCTGTTTGACGACATGTACAGGGCCTGTTCCAAACAGAGTTCTCCACAGATCGTTCTTTGTGGATAATTTGACCATCGCTTGTAAAATATTACCCAACTCGAAAAAACTGAATCCAGAAAAAACAGTAACTACTACTTATGTTTATTGGACCGTGCATCATCTTGATAGTTGAATAAAGAGAGACCAACTTGATGTCACTTTCTTTATTGTTTCATTATTTACTGCTCAACATGTTTCGGATGTTAATACATCCATCCTCAGGAGCTTGCGACTTATTTGTTGAGTTATTTCATGGGTTGTATTGCTCTGGTACGATGTGTGTTGGTGTTACG
>Ga0123353_10015889_pt1 | contig 10970 bp, 1 predicted proteins | sample TergutLab28metaG_3_FD_92763 | JGI IMG/M metagenome (GOLD analysis project Ga0123353, IMG submission 92763) | Labiotermes labralis P3 segment gut microbial communities from Petit-Saut dam, French Guiana - Lab288 P3 | ecosystem: Host-associated > Arthropoda: Insects > Digestive system > Gut ... | reverse complement strand
GGTTATCAGATAGAGGAAATTATGATTCCTAAATGGAAAGAGGCTATAAGAAATTTATTTAATCATGATTATGACGAAAACACCGAACCCGCTACTATCACCGATCCTGTATATGTGTCCAGATTGAGCCCAAACAATGCCTTTTTTGGTAAAAGAAACGATGATCCCATTTTCGGTGATCTTGCCACAATTGATCTTGATGGTCCAAGTTACAAATTAATACTGCCTACCGAATTAATGGAAAAAATGGCTGCATGGTGGAATCCCGCATCAGAACCTATGGGAACAATAATGTTTACCGATTCGGTCGTTTTTTACAATGACCAAATCAAAAAATGGGAAGCATTCTTAGCGGAGAATGAAAAACGAAAGGTAAATGCTATCAACAATCAAAAATACACTAATAATATAAGTTTTGGTTCAGGTGTCACGATTGAAAAGAGCATGTCGGCTGAGTTTTTAGATTCAGAGGAAATAGCTACTTCAACAAAAAAAAATACATACATTTATACCGAAAATAAAATAAAATTATTAGGAATGACTATAATGGATAAAACAAAACTAAATGAAATTAGTATAGATGAATTTGGCAACTCTACTCAAAATGAAACCATTAATTCTCATCTAGCAGGTTTTGTTCTTGAAACTGGCGGAACTACCGATCAAATTTCAGTTGATTATTGTTTTGATTACGAAAGTTTCCCGCCTACCTATATGTTCCGCACACGCGGCGGTCGTACAAGTTGCCCATACGAGGCAGAAGTAAGAACTAAATACTACGATCCTGGTATGCACATAATTATGGAAGGCACCATGCAGATTGAAGTTCCAAAGTTAGCAGTTTCCGGCGGTCAATTACAATTGCAGGTTCCATCAACAAGTCCTGCATCGTTTATCTTAGATTTGACCAACGAATCTGAAACCAACGGTACGGGCTGGTTTAAACTCACTGTTGATGAAAGTACTAACCCATACGGCGCAGTACTGAAAATTGATGGGCTGCCAATTGGAAACGGACGTTATTTTATGGTTCAATCCGGAACTGTATTGAAAAAAACGCTTACCGTAGAAAAGGGGCCAAATGAAGATGAATACAATAATATTCGACTGATTCTCGCTTCTGACTGTGACCCAGTTTTGTCGGATGACATTTTCATAACTGTCCATTTTATACCATCGTGTAGCGAGGTTTCGTTCAAATCACCTGCAGAAAATTGGGTTATGAATACCATTACCGGTGACAGCATACAAATAGAATTGGAAAATTATGACATCAATTATTCCAACTTTGGCTACATTGCATTGGAATACCGTCTTAAATCAAGCATGCAACCTAAAACAGTCATGAAATTTTATGCTGATGCAGAGCGATACAATAGCGCTTCAGAACCAAAAACGCTTCTTGGAAACGAACCGACCATAAAATACAAATGGTATAGAGGTCAAGAACCTGAAGGCGAATACGAATTTCGCGCCCGCACGATTTGCGAAACTTCAGATGGCATTATGGCAGAATATATCACGCTCGCTGTTAGCGGATACGTGGACATGAGTCCACCCCGCGCCCTCGGCGCCCCTTCCCCTGCCAACGGCATTCTCGGCATTGGTGATGAACTTTCCATTACCTTTAATGAGGATATACAAAGCGGAATGCTGACTTACAACAATTTCAGCATTTCAGGAGTGTTAAACGCCCAGGAAATTGCAGAACCTAATGTAGGTCTTGCTTTTACGGGAACACAATCGGCACAAACCGAACTTCCCATTTTCACAAGCGGCTCATTCTCTATTGAAACGTGGTTTAAAAGAACCTCGAATAACGCAGGCACTTTGTTTGCCTTCGGATCGAACAATACCAATATTTCACTGGGATTTAATGCTACCGGAAATGCCATTTTAGCTATTGGAAACGAAACCTATACATCTTCTACTGCTATTACCAATGATGAAACATGGAAATATATTGCCATGGCTTACGACCGCCCAACCAATTCCATTTCTGTTTACAAATTTGAAGGCTCAAATCCGAATAATATGCTCTTTACGAACAAAGAACTGACCGCCATACCTGAAACACAAGGCAGGCTGATAGTTGGAAACAACTTTAGCAACAATAGCGGTTTTACCGGTGCTGTTTCACAACTTCATTTCTATGGAATTAACAGAGAAGAAACCGCAATAACTGCCGACAAGAGTGTTACAAAATCGGGCAGAGAATACGGACTAATCGGTTATTGGTTAATGGATGAAGCCGAAGGAAACATTGCTACCGATAAAGCCCGCTTCAGACATCTAACCCTACTTTGCGATTGGTATATTTATCCTTCGGGTTATGCCAAATATACTGATGGTACAAACTATTTTTCTATTTACACCGAAGAATATCCGTTAAATTCTTTCAATGATTTTACACTTGAGTTTTGGTTTAGAAGTGAAACAACCAACAACCAACCCAACCAAACGTTGTTTAGTGCCGACAAGGGCTACATCGCCACAAACGAAAATGGCAATCTAACCCTTTACAATCCAGACGGAACACCAATCTCAATTCTCAATTCTCAATTTTCAATTTTCAATTCTCAGTGGCACCATATCGTCTTGTCGGTAAAACGTGGCGGTAGTGCAAAAGTTTACATTGATGGCGTAAATACGGCAACTTTTTCAGAAACATTGCTTGGAAACTTCCGTAGTAACAATTTCTATTTTGGCGCAAAACGAACATCACCGAATACTTTCGACAATTATTTTGCAGGCTATTTTGATGAAATCCGTATTTGGAACAGCGCATTAACCCGCGAAGGTATTTTATTGAATAAAAACAGCAAGTTACGAGGCGATGAGGCTGGTTTACAAGCATATTATCCGTTTGAAACTTACATACATCAAGGCGGTCTTGGCACCAATGATAATATGGCAGAAACAGACAATTTCAGTGTCGAAGGCGAGGTAATGGACTTTACCGATATTGCTGCATCTATTAAGGATGTGCGCCCCATAGAAAACGTGCCGTTTACTTATGTTGCCTCCAACAACAAGATTGTTTTCACACTTGCCGAAAATTACTTTGCCCGTGTGGAAGGCACAACGCTAAACATTACCGTTAAAAATGTGCTTGACTTGCGCAACAACACAAGCAATACGGAACCGTGGACAGCATTCGTAAAACGTAACCCGCTGCAATGGGATACCGACCCTGTGTATATGAAAATGCAGGAAGGTGAAATGAGAACTTTTACTGCAAAAATTGTGAATGTGGGTGGAACTAACATCAGCTATGCCATTGAAAATCTGCCCTCTTGGTTAACCGTGAGCAGCAGCGTGGGCAATTTACAACCGTTATCAAACAGAGAATTAACATTTACTGTGGCACAAGGTGTAAATATTGGAAATTATGAAACCGCATTAGGTTTAACGAGTGGCAACGGCGTTACCGAAATTTTGCCCGTTCAACTAAAAGTTACCGGTGTGCGCCCCGACTGGGATGTAAATCCGCATGACTTTGAACATTCGATGAATATTACCGGACAAATACAAATTACCGGTATCTTTCAGGAAGACCCCGAAGACCTGCTGGCTGCCTTTATCGGAAATTTATGCGTGGGAGTTACTTCGCCTATGTATATCAAAAATAACAATGCTTATTACACATTTGCAGATATTTACGGTAATACAGAACATCAAGGACTACCGCTGAATTTCAAACTTTGGAGCGCTTCTACCGGACGTATTTATCCGGTTATTGAAACTTCCTATCTAAATTCAACTATAAATATTGTGTTTGCACACTCTACATTAATAGGAAACACCATAAACCCTGTAATTTTCAATGCACTTGATTTTTCAGAACAAATCATCCCTTTAAAGAACGGATGGACTTGGATCTCAACGCATCTCCTCAACAATAATCCGTCTATTTTAAACCAAATGAAAACCTCGCTTACAGATGTGGGCGTAGCTATCAAAGGGAGAAACGGTTACATTCAGCAGCCGGGTTGGGCAGGAACACTCACAGAAGTTTCTGAAAAGAGTATGTACGTAATTAACACTACCGCCGACCATTCTTTGGCATTGACAGGTGTATGCGCTAATCCGGCAACCACGCCCATTCCAATTATTTCCGGTTGGAACTGGATAGGCTATATTCCCACCTTTACGTTACCGGTTGAGAGTGCATTGGCAGGATTAGACGCCCAAGCCGGCGACCAAATGAAAGGACAAGTGGGCTATGTTACTTACACCGGCGCCGAATGGGTAGGCAGCCTCACTTTTATGCAGGCAGGCAAAGGATATATGTACTATTCCGGCAATAATACTCCGCAAGAGTTTACCTATCCTTCCACACCCACACGCGGCGGCATGATGCCCGAAGACCCAGACGATGACGACGACAAAAATCCTGATAATCCTGATAATCTTAACAAAATCCTGGTTCAAAACCACTGGACGGTTGATGACAGCCAATATTCAAGTTCCATGACCATTACCGGTATGGTGCTCGAAAGTCATGTAGCATTGCAAAGCGAACAGATTGAAGTAGGCGCTTTCTTCGGAAACGAGTGTCGCGGCTCTGCTTTCTTACAATACCTTCCCGCAATGGATCATTATATATGCTTTTTAATGATTTACGGCGAAGGAAACGAAACCATCACGTTGAAAGTATATGACCACGCTACGGCTACGGAGCATACCGCTCTCAATGCGCCGTTCGTTTTTTCTGCCAATCTCATGTTCGGAACTCCGGCAGAGCCTTATATCATAGCCATAGGCACAGACTTAACGCTGTCGAATTTAGCGGTTTCCGAAGGCATATTAACCCCGGAATTTAACAAAAACATCATACATTATACTGTAGATGTTCCGTACAATGTTGCCTCTTTATCGCTAACCGCAACACCCACAGACCCGAATGCCATAGTAACCGGCATAGGATTCAAACCGCTTTTGGAAGGCAGCAACCTGTTTACAGTAACGGTAACCGCACCGGATGGAATAGCATCACACAGTTATACAGTTACGGTAAACCGCGCCCAAGATATGACTGTTGCTACGTTATCCGACCTTGCCGTTTCGTCAGGTACATTAACGCCAATATTCAACAGCACAACTTACAACTATATGGTATATGTTCCGTACAGCGCTTCTTCCATAATACTAACAGCAACGCCCACCAATCCAAATGCAACGGTAACAGGAGCCGGATCCAAAACCCTTAGTGCAGGCAATAACATTTTCACTATTACCGTAACCGCACAAGACGGAGTAACCACACAAGATTATGCTGTAACTGTAAATCGTGCACAGAACAACACTAATGCTACACTATCCAACCTCAGCGTATCGGAAGGAGCGCTAACGCCCATGTTCAGCAGCAATACTTACAGTTACACAGTAAACGTGCCTTTCGCCGTAACTTCTTTAACCATAGCAGCAACCACTACAGACATAAGCGCTACGGTTGCCGGCACGGGACCAAAGAACCTTAATTTAGGGAGCAACATCTTTACAATAACGGTAACGGCAGCAGACGGCATAACCACACAAAGCTACAATGTAACGGTAAATCGCGGACTTAACACGGTAGCAACTTTATCTAATCTTACCGTAAACTCGGGAACACTAACACCAATATTCAGCAGCAACACTTTTGTTTATTCGGTGAATGTGCCTTATAACGTAACCGCAATAACTTTAACGACAACCAAGACAGATGTAAACGCTACAGTTGCCGGAGATGGTGCAAAAACTCTGAATGTAGGCGCAAATGTATTTACCATTACCGTAACGGCACAAGACGGTGTAACCACACAAAATTATACCGTAACTGTAAATCGTGCGCAGAACAACACTGTTGCCACACTGTCGAATCTAAGTGTATCGGCAGGCACATTATCCCCCATGTTCAACAGTACAACTTATTCCTATACGGTAAATGTGCCGTACAGCACTGCAACCATAACACTAACAGCAACCACCACCGACCCGAATGCAGCAATTGCCGGCACCGGATTAAAAAACCTTAATGTAGGAAACAACCTGTTTACCATAACGGTAACGGCGACAGACGGCATTACCACACAAAACTACAATGTAACAGTAAATCGCGGACTTAACACGGTGGCAACTTTATCTAATCTCACCGTAAATTCGGGAACGTTAACGCCAATATTCAACAGCAACACCTTTGCTTATTCGGTAAATGTGCCTTATAGCGTAACTTCCATTACTTTAACGACAACCAAGACAGACGTAAACGCTATTGTTACCGGTGATGGCGCAAAAACTCTGAATGTAGGTACTAATGTATTTGTCATTACCGTAACGGCACAAGACGGCGTAACCACACAAAATTATACGGTAACGGTAAATCGCGAACAGAATAACACTATTGCCACGTTAATAAATCTCAGCGTGTCGGAAGGAACTTTAAGCCCGATATTTAATAGCGTAACTTATTCTTATACTGTAAATGTACCATTTAGCGTATCTTCTATCACATTAACGGCAACCTCTACCGACCCGAATGCAACGGTGGAAGGCACCGGAGTAAAAACCCTGAGTACAGGCGAGAATCTGTTTACTATTTCTGTTACGGCAGCCGACGGCATAACAGTTCAAGAATACACGGTAACAATAATCCGTGCATTGAACACTATTGCGACACTTTCAAATTTAACGGTTTCTACCGGAACATTAACGCCAACATTCAACAGCAATACTTTTGTTTATACGGTTAATGTACCCTATAGCGTAACATCCATTACTCTAACGGCAACCACAACGGATGTAAACGCTACTATTGCCGGCGATGGTGTAAAAACTCTTAATACAGGTGCAAATGTATTTACCATTACTGTAACGGCACAAGATGGCGCAGCCACACAAAACTATACCGTAACCGTAAACCGTGCACAGAACAATGATGCAACCCTATCGGAACTTACTGTATCGGAAGGCGAACTATCCCCTGCATTTAACAGCACGGTTTACCATTACACCATCGAACTATTAGAAACCGAAACCGAAATAACCATTGCGGCAACCCCTACAGACCCAATGGCTAAAATTTTCGGTGACGGCACCAAAAACCTCAGCAGCGGCATAAACTTCTTAACCATAGTCGTTATTGCCGAAGATGGTGTAACCTCGTTAGAATATCACATAACGATAGAACGCATATTGGGCATTGATGACCCGATGGCGGAGCTGGAGATGATTTTGATATATCCTAACCCGACGACCGGAAAATTGACAATTGAAAATGGAGAATTGAGAATTGAGGAGGTAGAAGTGTTTGATGTTTACGGCAGAAAATTATTGTCCTTCGAGTCCTTAATGTCCCCTGAAACTACGGTAGATATTTCTCATTTGGCGGCAGGTGTTTACTTTGTAAAAATTCGCACAACATCAGGAGAAGTAGTGAGAAAGGTAGTGAAAGAATAGAGAAAAGATGAATGGGGCTTGTCAGAAAATGAATAGACAAGCCCCAAGCGTCTTATTTCTTAATTTGACAAATAAAAGTTAATAGTAAAAATAATATATTAAAAGAAGATGAAACAGAAAAAAACATTAATAATCAGTTTAATAATCAGTTTAGTAGTTATCATTATTGTTGGTTTAGTTGCGCTGTTTTTGTATGATGATGATAAAATGCGTACCATAATCACTTGGGTTGTTGCTACTTCGAGTGGCATAGTATTAGTAGTGTTTCGCATTTATGCTCTTTTAAATAAAAATAAAGATAAGAGCAAACCAGAAGCGTTAATTATTGTCATGTATGAAAAACAAATAGAAGAACTTAAATCAGACAAAGCAGAAACAAAGCAAGATAAAGACGAATTGCGAAAAGATAAAGACGAATTACGCAGAGAGAAAGAAGAAAGAGACAAAAAAATAGCAGAATTGGAAAAATGTCTTGTACAAACAAAAGAAATGATAAAACAAAATGAAGAAAAGCCATTAGATACACAGTCCTCTCCTTATAAAAAAGCATACAATCTTTTTCGTAAGGGAAATATTGAAAAAGCCTTGACAATATTAAGTATAGAAAATTTAGACAAGTATAATGACGCTGAATTATGGTTTTTAAAAGGACAAATATTGACGACAAAAAACAATGATGAAGCGATTATTTGTTTTGAACAGGCAATGAATTTACGCCTACTTGGTATAGTAGAAAATTATTATAACATAGGGAATGCGTATCTCGCGAAAAATGATTATTATACAGCAATTGAACATTATAATTCAGCCACAAACGTAAAACATGATTATATGGAAGCATACGACAAAATTATTGAATGTTGCAAAAATATTGATAATGCAGAAGCATACAACGATATGGGGAATGCATATCAAATTGGTAAACTAAATTACGACGAAGCAATTAAATGTTATAGAAAAGCAATTGAATTAAAACCTGATTATACAGAGGCATACGACAAAATGATAGAATGTTATATAAAAGTCCTCGAAACAACCTCCGATACCACAGATGTATTATACTATTTGGGACTTGCATACCAAGACGGCAAACATGAATATGATAAGGCAATTGAATGTTACGAAAAGGTAATTGAAATAGACAGTCAAGCCGACGATGCTTATTACAATATGGGGCGTGCGTTTCAATTTGGCAAGCAAAAATATGATAAGGCAATTGAGTGTTATCTAAAAGCAATTGAGTTATATCCTGACGGCGATAACACTTATTACAACATGGGACTTGCATATCAAGACGGCAAGCAAGAATATGATAAGGCAATTGAGTGTTACGAAAAAGTGATTGAAATAAACCATCAAGCTGACAATGCTTATTTCAATATGGGGCGTGCCTATCAATTTGGCAAGCAAGAATATGACAAGGCAATTGAATATTATATAAAAGCAATTGAATTAAATCCTGACGGCTGTAATTCTTATTACTATATGGGACTTGCACATAAAGACGGTAAGCGAGACTATGACAAAGCAATTGAATGTTACTTAAAAGCGATTGAAATAAGCCAATCTGATGCCGACTTTTATGATGGGCTGGGAAGTGTTTATTTTGACAAACAAGAATACAACGAAGCAATTTTGTGCTACGAAAAAGCAATTGAAATAAACCCAAACCATGTATGTGCTTATAGTAATCTGGGACTTGCATATTCTCGTAAAAACTTATATGATAATGCTATCGCGTGTTATGAAAAAGCGATTGAAATAAACCCTGATCATGCAACGGCTCATACTCAAATGGGGCAAACATATTCCGACATAAGTGCTTGTAACTATGCAATTGAATGTTACAAGAAAGCGATTGAATGTTACGAAAGAATTAACCCTATTGATGCATTTGGTTATAATGATATGGGAAATGCGTATCATGGAGTAAAAATGTATGAAAATGCTATTGAATGTTACAAACAAGCGATTGAACTAAATCCTGATTATGTATGGGCTTATAGCAATATTGGAAATGCGTATTCCGTGAAACCCAATCCAAATTATGATAAGTCCATTGAATATATTCAAAAAGCAATTACATTAAATCCTAACTATGCAAATGCTTACAACGATTTGGGATTTGCCTATTTCAAAAAAAACAACCCCGGATATGCGATTGAATGCTATGAAAAGGCAATTGAATTAAACCCTTATTCTGCGATTACTTATTATAATATGGGGCTTGCATATTTCCAAAGAAGTAATCCTGACTATGAAAAAGCAATTGAGTATTACGAAAAAGCAATTGGGTTAAATCCTGATTACGTATGGTCTTATTATGATATGGGACGTGCCTGCTCTCAAAAAAGCAATCCTGACTATGAAAAAGCAATTGGCTGTTACGAACAAGCCATTGATTTAAAACCTGATTATGCAGAGGTTTATAATAATATGGGAAAAGCGTACACACAAAAAGATAATCCAGACTATGAAAAAGCGATTAAATGTTATAGAAAAGTGATAGAGTGCTACATAAATGTTATCGAACTAAATTCTGAACTTGCAAGTGCTTATGATAATATGGGACTTGCATATAAAGGTATGGACAATCAAGAAAAGGCAAATGAATGTTCACAAATAGCAAATATGATTAGGAGTAAACTAAACAATGAATGACAAAAATGATAAAAAAATGAAGTGATTGCTGTAACACATATTTGATTATTTTCGCGGGCAGAAAACTCCAAAGAAATAATGACCGAAAAAGACTTATACAAAATACTATCCGATACTACTGCCCATCCGGTAGAAACCGAAATTATCGAGTTCAAAGAAGCAAAAGCAACTTACCACTTCGACAAAATCGGCAAATACTTTTCCGCCTTGAGCAACGAAGCCAACCTGAAAGGCAAGTCTTGCGCATGGCTTATTTTCGGAGTTACTGACAAAGGACACCGAATTGTTGGGAGCCAATACCGTACCGAACGCAAAGATTTAGACAGCCTAAAAAAAGAGATCGGCGACAAAACCACACATAACATTTCGTTTATTGAAATATATGAGCTAAATACGCCCGAAGGTCGGGTAGTTATGTTTCAAATTCCGGCTGCGCCACAGGGTATTCCGGTAGCTTTCGATGGATATTACCATGGTCGTGCCAATGAAAGTTTAGTGGCATTGAATATCGAAAAAATCGAACGCATTCGCAACCAGGCAATCGGTAGAGATTGGTCGCGCAACATCGTTCCCGAAGCCACCATTGAAGATTTGGACGAAGAAGCAATACGGAAAGCGCGGGAAGAATACAAAACGAAACATCCAAAATTGGCAAAAGATGTAGATAGTTGGAGCGATATTTTGTTTTTAGACAAAGCAGCAATAACCCTTAGGGGAAAAATAACCAATACGGCAATTCTACTTTTGGGCAAGGATACATCACACCATTTTCTATCTCCTGCAATTGGACAAATATCGTGGATTTTGAAAGATAAACCCGAAGGATACGAACACTTTTACACGCCGTTTATTCTCACGATAGATAAAGC
>Ga0123353_10015888_pt1 | contig 10970 bp, 7 predicted proteins | sample TergutLab28metaG_3_FD_92763 | JGI IMG/M metagenome (GOLD analysis project Ga0123353, IMG submission 92763) | Labiotermes labralis P3 segment gut microbial communities from Petit-Saut dam, French Guiana - Lab288 P3 | ecosystem: Host-associated > Arthropoda: Insects > Digestive system > Gut ... | reverse complement strand
TTCCATCTACCGTTACTCCGCCGGACGAGTTAGCGATCGCGAGTTTGGTCTGTCCGCCGGCTTCCATGACTATACCGGCTCTTACCTGTGCTGCCTGCGGATCTATCACATAGACCATCGGGCCGGCATAGGTTATGCCGTTCTGTAGAGTATATACTCCTGGTTTGAATCCGGACGTTAGATCATTTTCCCCCTGGTGTAAGTTTACCACTTGGCCTTCCAATGACGTGATAGTCGCACCGCTGGCGCCGAAAACCCATAAGCTCTCTACATCCGATATGTAGACCCTATTGGCACCGGCAGCAGAGGTTGTAACTGATGTCAAGTAACCGTCGAAAGATGTCTTGCTGCCGAAAGAAGAGCTTCCGTAGACCCATGAAACTGTCATGGTGTTTCTGTAGGCATTCGTTTCAGTCATTGTATTCCACATATCTAGTCGTTCACTAACATAATGGAAAAGCTGAGATGTCTGGACGGATGAATTGGCTACCCCAACGGCTGCGTTCAGGTATGCAGCTGATCCGGACAGAATCTCGTTTGCATTGTATGTTTCATTTGGTCCCCACAGGAAAGAAGCGGCCAGTTCTGCATAGCGTATAAAGTGTTCATGTGTCAAGCCCCAGGTGTCTGATAGAACATTTACGCCATTGGTCTGATAGGCAACCCCCTGCAATATTGATGATGCAATTAGGTTCGCTTCTCCCTGTCTTGCTACTTGTGGCGCATTGCCGCCATCGCCTTTGTCGAAAATTTCATTCAACCACCAGCCTGCAAGTATACCAGCGGCGTATGCAATGATGATAAACGCAGCTATTGCTGTCAAACTGAATGGGTCAAAAGCGCTTGACTCTTCTTCCTCGCTCAGCTCATAGGCGATTCCGGCTCCGATACCCGCAATAAGCATTAGAGATATTGCCATCACAGCCTGGACCTGTTTTCTTCTCTTTAGATGACTTTTTTCCATCATAGATACCCCCTGTAGATAACAACCAGTATGATCAGATTGATGGGAATTGTGAACAATAGAGATGTCGGACCGCCTATTATGTAGCCAAAGAACATAATCAGCAACAATACAAAGCCCACGAAGATCAATATGGCGATCTTTTTCCAATCTATCCCATCGCCGCCATCTTCTTCTTTATTCTCTTCTTCGCCAGGAGATACTGCAAACGGCGATGAAGATTTGAAAACACCTTCTATAGTTGTCGTTGTGACGGTAATTGTTCCGGTCATAGCGTTCTCATAATCGTGTCCAGCTATCGTACCTGTAACAACTTCTTCATTTCCGTCTCCCCAGGTTATGGTAGAGCTTCCGGCAATTCTGATCTGCAAAGTAATGTTGAGGTTCTTTTGTGTCAGGGTGAAATGTGTATCATACTCTGCCATAAGCGTCATGTTCGACGTCACCGGCGTGCTGAAATCCCATTCCGGACCGTTTTGTACATGCCAAGTGCGGAAAATGCTCGCAGTCTTTATCGGATCCGTCGCCGGTCTTATCACAAGACCGCCAGAAAGAATGTGCTGCGGAGCAATTGATCCTGATCCTCCGTTGAGATTGAAGTAGACTGTGTAATAGTCCTCATCAGAATTATCTATCCATATCGCATAAACAGTTGAATTGCTGTCAACTTGATACGTTGACCCCGGTAACCAACCAGGAATAGGAGCTGAAATGTTAGGGTCAAACCCTTGCAACAGTTCTCCGGACTTTTGTATCCCTGCGATCGGCAATACGGCCTTTTTCCCCGGTTCCAATAGCTGTACATATCCTCCGGTCCCGCCGTTGCTATCTACAGTAAGCGAGACCTTGCTGGCGCTGTCGGCGATCCAGTAGGCGTAGAATGTGACGCTGTCCCCTACTGTGTAGACGTAGCCTGGAGGGTAGATCGCATCCGTATCCGATTGCAGATACCACCCTTCCAATGAGTAACCAGTCCTCGTTATCCCAGTTGATGGTAGAGATATCTGGCCATTCGTGTAGGCTATGAATGGATTGATCGCGCCGCCGTCTGCACCGTTAGCATCGAAGATCACTATGTTAGGATTGGCTATCCAGTAGGCGTAGAAGATCACATTTTCTTTTACGGTTATATATGATCCAAACAGGAATACAGCCTGGCTTCCGTTGATGTTCGCGTACCACCCCACCTGAGTGAAGTTCTGACGCATGAAATGCCCTCCGGATAAAAGCTGGAATGCACTGTTTGGCATTTGTCCAGGATAGTTAAGTGCAGATCCGCTGCCGTTGTTCGGGTTGAAAGATATGGTGAAGTTCGTGTCCGGCGTCTCATCTTTTGCGTAGACAGTGATCTTGAACATTACTCTCGTTGCTTGTTGAATGGTAGCGTTATCTCCTGCCATGTAGAACTCGATCATGTATACACCGGCTGCCGAGGGTATCCAATTGAACGACAAGTTGTTGAAAGTATGAGTGAATTTGAACCCTGTAGGCGGATTGACCATAGTGAATATGAACGTTTGAAGCTCGTTATATAACGCATACGGCGTAGAACCAGCAGGATTTAGGCTTGGAGAGTAGGACCATGTCTCTCCTACCATAGCTACGGATGGTGCGTTATTATCAAAAAATGCTGTCGGTAGTTCCGTCCAAACGGCATACATAGTAATGTTGTTGTGAACAACATAACTTTGCCCCATAGAGAAAACTGTTCCTGTAGAGCTCCCCTCTGCCCAGCCTGATTGATAATAACCTGATCTGGTGTATCCTACTGAAGGAAGAGTGATAGTTGTTCCTGTCATTATCGTTCTGTCCGGAAGATTATTGCTTTCTGCATTTCCTCCATTAACGTTGAACTTGACAGTTGCCGGAAATGGAGCCGAGGACCATTCAGCCAATAACATCAATGTTGGGCTCCAGGAGCTCATTACATGCTTGTCCCCAGGTAACAAAGATATGCTCACATCCCCACTGGTCGGCACCGAATTCCATTTTACAAAATTGAATCCAGCCCTAGTTGGTATCTGTGAAGAAATAGTGAATTCCTGTGAAGTATTTGTAGTTGTATAAGTGAACACATCAGGAGCGTTCTGGCCGCCATTCGCGTCGTAGGTAATTCTGTATGTTGTCCCGGCCGGAGGCGTATCGATCCATTGCGCAACCAATGTTACATTTGATGTTGGCCTGTATGACTGCCCCGGCTGCAGGATCGTGGAGCTCGTGCCTACTTTCCATCCGGTGAAAGTGTGGCCACTCCAGAACGGAGGTGAGGAGTAGATGTTAATGCTTTGACCTTGAATAACGGATTGTGTTTGAGCTGCAGTGTATCCGCCGTTAGCGTTGTAGGCTATTGTATAATATGAGACCGGATTGTTGACTGTGAATGTTATCTGCCAGTCATCAAGAAAATCCATCGGAAGGCTTTGCATCGATACTACATTGAGGTAATAAGTTCCTGCAACAGTAGGTTTACACGAGATCGTTAGAGTAGGCATAACAACCTTTCCTTGTGAAGAATTATAGTACGCATAGAGGCTTCCTGTGTTTGTAGTCACTGTCAACCCGAAATATTCCGGAGCCATATTTCCGAGAGTGGAAGTAACGCTGACAGACCAGAATGACTTCCCTTCCAGCCAGTTGAATCCTGCCGGAAGATTGCCAGCTGTAAAGGTATAAGACCATGTGTCTCCGATAACAAGTGTCTGATTGCCTGTTCCGGTGTAGTTCGCTGCGTCAACTTCCTCTGTCGGCAACGAAGCGTAGCTGAAAACAACGGAGGCGATCGCAATTATGCCAACGATGGACAGTATTTTTAACATTCTTTTCTTCATTTTTAGACCTCAGAATACGCCTGTCGCGAACAGCATAGCTAAGATGATCGCAATATCGATCAGCGCACCTATTAGAAGACCCATCCATGTCCTAGCGAACGTCAGAATGCCTGCAATTACGGCGCAAAGGAAGACAACAGCAACGGCCATTGTCAGCGTGAGAGTGTGGCCGGAGCTGCTTTCTGTTTCGCCGCCGTCTCCACCGTCACCGCCATCTCCGCCATCTCCGCCGTCTCCACCATCGCCTCCGTCGCCTCCGTCACCGGGTTCAACATACTCTTCGAACGCGACCCAATCGCTGCCGGATGAGGCGTATGTCCATCCCGCACGATCGGCGCCGAGGAGCTCGGTCTCGCCGTCATCGGCAAAGAATGTCCCGCCGACCGTGTTGACGGCTTGGTCTGTTATAGAGAGAGTTTTCCTTGCAGGGACCGCGATACCTGATAGATCTATCTCGTTCTGAGTGTCGATGATCAGGTTGTTTATGTAAAATGGCGTGGTCATACCTGGTAAAAGCCAATTTGTCTGGAGTAGATCGATGAGGAAGTTAGAGCTTGTTCCAGATGAAGTTATCCTCAACGTCGTAATATTATTGCAATTAACGAACGTATTATTAAAGATCGAGGTCACTCCGTCAGGAATCGTCACTGAGGTTAGCGAGATGCAATTTTGAAAGAGCTGGGCATCTAATAAAGTCATACTAGAAGGAATCGTCACTGAGGTTAGCGAGTAACAATCACTAAATAAACTGCCCACCATGGATGTCACTCCATCAGGAATCGTCACCGAGGTTAGCGAGTAGCAGCGCGAAAACGCACTGTTTTGAATAGAGGTTACTCCGTCTGGAATCGTCATTGTGGTTAGCGAATGGCAGTCATATAACAGAAAATCACTTACCGATGTCAAATTGCTAGGTAATGTCAAGAATGCCATTGAATAACACGACCGGAAAGCAGAAGACCCAATATTTGTAACTCCATCAGGAATCGTTACTGATGTTAGCACGTAACAATTTTGGAAAGCATATGTTCCTATCGTTGTTACACTGTCCGATATCGCCACAGAGTCCAGTCTAAAATAACTATAGAAAGCGTAGTTGCCTATAGAGGTTATACCGTCCTCAATTATGACAGAGAATATGGATGCTTTGTGAACATCCCATGTTGGTCGACTTACAGTAGCATTGAAACTATACATAACTCCGGTGCCGGAGATCGTCAGAGTTCCGTCGGCAGTCAGCACCCAAGACAGACCATGATCAGTGCCTGATGCGATGACCTCTTCGGGATCTGCTGCTGTAGCGTCATCTGAAATGATCGCTGCGCCAACTGAAACAAGCGTAAAAGCAATGACGGCCGTTAAAGCCATCAGAATTTTGTTTTTCCTGTTAATTTTTTCCATTTTTTACCTCACACGAGAAGTTTTGTTGCTATCCAGATCGTTATTGCCGCGAAGAACAGCGTGAAAATTATTCCGGGGACCGTCGCAGAGAATGCGATCCTTACCCCTATGACTGTCAGTATTAAGCTGAGTATGAAAATGATAATGAGAAGGCAGCAGAAGCCGCCTGAAGCTTCCTGATCGGCGGATGTAGAAAGAGTAAAGGATGCTATGCACGCGAAATTATCGTCAGGTGAAGGGAGCTCGTCGATCTCTTCCCAATACTCGACGCAGGCAGCGAAACCGTCAGCCGTTGCATCGACGGCGCCGATCATTGAACCGTCGCCGAATATCATTTCCCACAAGACGTCACCGGTGACATCAAAAGCGACCAGCAGAGCGCACTCTTCCTCCCATACGTCAATCCCTACCTCTCCGCCCGCAATTATGCAGTTTTCGAAGTATGTAACGGCATAGAACAGGGTTTCTTCGCCTTCGTATCTGTATTCAATTGATTCAAGAACCTCTCCGTCTGAGTCCAAAACAAGCAGAATTCCGTAGTTGTTTTTGTATCCAACAACGAAAATGCGTTCGCCGTCTGTTGCGATATCGCGGAAAGTTAACCCGTCAAACTCTTTTATCCATTCCAGCTCTCCATCCTGATCAAAACAGCACACCATCGCGCCTTTGTCCAGAATATGAAGGACATCGCTGAAGCTTCCTATAGAGATCAGACGGTCGCCGACAAAGGCCATATTGGCCAAGTTGGTAAGAATATATTCATCAACCTCTTTTATCCATTCCAGCTCACCGTCAAGATCGAATTTAATAAGAAATGCGTGAGTACCAGTTAACCCCATGCTAGTTGATACGATGTATCCATCGTCAACGACCAGGACATCTCTGAAGGACATTTCTTGACCGTTGTTTATGCTTTCGTTGATCCATTCAATTTCGCCATTTTGGTCATATTTGAATAGTATTCCGTCATTGCCATGCCAAGAACCCGCAGCTACAAAACCGCTATCTTGTGTCTGTTTTATAGATGAGAAATAGTGCCTTCCGATGCTTTCCTCAACGTTAAGCCATTGGATCTGTCCAGCTTTGTCCAAGATAAGGACAAAACCGTAGTCGCTGTCCGTGCCGTCAACATCGGCAAAAATACCCTGACCATAGTTGCTTATGCTTACTCTGCCAGCTATCGCGTAGCCGTCATCTGTGCTAAGGATCCTCATAGGTGCAGCGTAGCTCAGCCCAAAGACGTTGTCCAACTCGAACTCTATTTTATCGTCAGCCTCGGCCGCCGACTGCAGCGAAGCGGCCGAGACTGCACACAGAGAAATTACAGTCATGACCGCTAGTGCGGTCATGAAGAGTTTCCGTTCTCTGTTGATCTTTTCCATGTCTGCCTCACAGGAACAGTTTCCATACTGCATACAAAGCAAGGCAGAGAGCTACAAGTGCTACCGGCACGCCGTAAACGATGCCTATTGCCGTTATCGCTATGCCTATGACAAGGACTATCACGCCGCCGATCAGCATTGCCCACAGCAAGGTGTTGGAGTCCTCGTCGGCTTCTTTGTCTTTCGGTTCCTTTCCGTCTCCGCCGTCGCCTCCGTCCCCACCATCCTCTTCGGTCGGCATGGCCACCCATGCGCCGTCTACCGACTCATACGTCAGACCGGCGCGGCCAGCTCCTAGGAGCTTGCTGACACCATCCTCGTCGTAGAATGTCCCGCCAACAGTGTGAGTCGTCTTGTTTGTCAATGAGATCATTTTGTTGTCGAGAGCCATTATGCCTGACAGATCTACGTCTTCCTGTGTGTCAACAATTAAGTGCGTTAAACTATGCGGCGAATACATCCCAAAGAAAAGCCAACTCCCTGGAAATTCAGAAATCAGATCGACAGATCCTATCCTTAGCGTGGTCAGAGCAGCACATCCGCCGAATGCGCTTAGCCCGATAGAATCGATCTCATCAGGCAGCACAACATTTTTCAGCGTTGTACAAGCAGAAAACGCATTTTGCGATATCGTCAAAGGGCTCCCAGTAATAACGATGGAGTTAAGCGATCTGCAACTGCTGAAAGCGCTCTCTCCTATCGAGGTGACACTTGATGGAATAACAACGGATTCAAGCGTCAAACATCCATTAAACAAACGCGCAGGGATCGTTGTCATGCCGTCAGTTATGACCGCAATTTTCAAGGTGCATCCGCTGAACGTGCTGTTGCCCACGTCAACCAAATTTTTTGAAATTGTTATATGTTGTAGAGTCCTGCAATTATCAAAACATCCCCCTTCGAGAGTTGTCAGACTATCCGGTAAGATGAGTGATGTCAGAGAATAGCAGTTTTCGAATGCATACTGGTTTATTTGTTCCAATCCTTCTGACAAAATAACTGATGATAAACTGTAGCAATTTGCAAAAACTTCGTTATTAAGTATTGTCAGGCTACCCGGAATAGATATCGATTTTATCGACATACAACTGCTGAAAGCGCTTTGTCCCATAGATGCCAAGGAATTTGGTAGAGTGACGTTTTGGAGGTTGTTACAGGCGGTGAAAGCTCTTGCACCGATCGACGTTATGCTGTCGGGAATGACAACTGATGATATCCTATAGCAGTTTGCGAATGCGGAATGCCCTATTGTGGTCACTCCAGGATTGATGATCACTTTTTGGATGTGCTCCCTGTGATTATACCATCCAGCATTTTCATATTGGAAACTGTCCATCGTGCCTGTGCCTGAGATCGTCAGCGTTCCGTCGGCGGTGATCTTCCAAGGTAGAAAGCCTTCCGTTCCGGACGCTATTATCTTGTTGGGGTCGTAGGCCTCGGAGTCGTCCGCTATTATGGCGGCGCCGGCCGTGACCGTCGCAAAGGCCGCAATAGCGGCCATGATCATGTAAATTTTACTTTTAGTGTTGATTTTTTCCATACTATCACCTCAAAAAGACCTCGTGACCATCAGAAACTTCATTTTCTTGGGGAGAAAAAGGAGGAAAGTCAGAGAAAGACGGCCACGAGGGCCAGTGGGGTTTAAGATGGGGTTTCATGGCGGATCACCTCAAGGTGTTTCCGCCGGTGTGAGCAAGCTCCAGATCTCGACAACTCCGCATACGTTGAGACAAACGAGGATCGCCACGAGCGTAATTGCTGAAGTGAATACGAGCATCCAGGTCTGTCTTTTTCCCATGAAGAGCATCATGAACCACAATACCGCCGTGAAAAGCAGTACCACTGCGAGAATCGCTATTGCTGTAGTTTCCATTTTGTTTACTTCCGGCCTGCCCGATCTTCAAGCCGGGTAAGCTTGTAGATTTTGTATGTATTGAGGATAAAAACCACGTTTGAAAGTGATACAACCGAAAAAATAGCCTTAGTTTAAATATTAAAGGTGTTTTTTGAGGATGTTTGCGATCTCCTCAATATCTTTTGAGTCCCTGATCCTGTCCATTTCTTCTTTAGAGAGGTTCTTTTCGTCTGCTGCTATGAGGATCTTCGCTCCGATCTTCAAGGCGTCTATCATGTCGAGGTTCATTATAACCTTTATCTGGCGATAAAGGTTGCCTGTTTCCTGCGACGCAAGCAGCCGCATTCGTTTTTCTCTCTCAGATTGCTATGTTTCTTCATGGACAGTTTCAGAGATGTTGCTGAGATCTCCGCACTTCATGACCTTGTCTCCGACGAAACAGCCTCCATATACGTTACTTTGTCATTTTCCAGCCGTTCCAACTCTTTTTGACCATCGACTTTAAGCATGTACCTAATCTCTATCATGTTAAGAAGATAATTTGACCTATGTTGGTTCACTTCTCTCACAAAAATAAATTGCTGTCTTATGAGATAATTCCATGTTTCTCTTATTGTCCTCTGCAACGAGGATAATTCTAGCACTTCCTTGATCATGTACTCGAAAACATCGTATGTTATCGGTATGATCTTCGCGTCGTACCACATTGTAATATGGGTTATTGGCACGTCTTTCATTCTTGGTGGAATTCCACCCTGATTATCCCAATCAAGCACTTTTTCATACATCTTTTTGAAGATGTTTGCCGTAGACATTTTTGATCCCGTCATTTTACCACCCATTCAAAAAAACGCACACACACGCACACACACAAAACAGGTTTGAGTCGGGGCCAGACGCCCGGCTGCGCCGACCATCTGCCCCGACAGCATGTCCTCTAACCACCCTCGTCGGCTCCTAGGTCTCAGAGACGGTCGGAAGCAAGCGTCAGGGGGGCACGTCGCGAGCGGCGAACGTCGCCCCCTCTTTTCGTCCAGCAGTCTCATTAAGGGCGCGGTGAGGAATGCATTACACCTGTTTTGTGTGTGTGTGTGCGTGTGTGTGCGTTTTTTTGTTTGCTCACACTCACCGGCGCGGGAGTTGAACCCGCCATAGCCTGCGCTGCCGGTGATCTGTTGTTATGAGCGTGATAATGGTAGCCGAGATCCTTGGTGCGGACTCTTAGCATAAATGGATCCTCCTTCTCTTCGATGATATGTTAGATGCAGCTGCGGCAATCACACTCACGTATGATGTCAGTGGTCCCTATGCAGAATAGTCCGTTTTTCATCGGGCAATGAGGCATAATACCTCCTTTGATCTTTGCAGACAAAGGAATTTTTCTGCAAAATCAATAGCCTCTTCTATAGGCTCAAAAATAGGGCTATCCAGACAAAATTGGTAGCCTCGCGCAGATAATGCACTATCTGGATCGTCTGGCTCGCCTAGTTTTTGAGCTTTTGATATATTTTCTATGTCAGTCATTTTTCTCATTTCTCCTGTTTTTTTCTGTTTTTTTCTCTTTTATTGTTCATTCTCCTACAGCGCTCAAAACGGCATCCGGGACATGGCAGATTCCATATCGTCCATGCGTATGCCGAGATATTTGATCGTAACTTCCGTTGAGCTGTGCCCAAGGATCATTGCAATAGTCGGCAGATCTACACCGACAGCCCACAGCATTCTTCCGAACGTCCGGCGTAATGTATGATTTGAAAAATGGAAACCCTAGGCTCTTTCGGAGCGGCACGATCACGGCCTTATCGAAGCCCCACCCATCCTCATCATATGGCCTCAACAGGCCCTGATTCCAATTGATGAAAACCTCTTCCGGTACACAAATATCAGGGATTTTCATGCGCGCCGTGGCGATAATTTCCTCTCTATACTTCATATAACGTTCGAGGATCGGTCCCATGTTATTCCGCAGCGGAACATTCCTTAGCTTTCCGGACATTCGGCCTTTACCTCGGACTACCACATAGCCGGACATAATGTCCTTCAACTTCATCCGGATGCATTCAACCCTTCTCAGGCCCATCCGGCCCATCAGATTGACGGCGAGCTCCTGCAGCGGGTTCATAGGATATTGGATAAGAGCCCGCATTTGATCTGTTGTAAGCCAGTCTACTTTAGGCCGGGTATCCTCTGGCCATCTTATGTCCATACGTTTAATTACGTTATTTCCGTAGTGGCGGCAGTAAACGTTCAATGCCCGGATGTAACCCTTCTGCGTTGCGATGGCTTTGTCCGTTTTTTCCATGTATTCGATGATCTTCTTTACATCGGACTCGTCGATCATTCCAAGCTTATTATCAGTTACTTTCTGGATCCTGTATGGCATCATGTGGCAGTCTGTTGCTTCCATGATCCGGAAGACGGCCGAGACAGTTTCCCTATAGAAGTCGATCGTTCTTTTTTTGTTTGTAGTGTGCTTTTTACGCCACTCCAACATAGTTTGGAGACAAGCCTCCGGCGATTGCGGGAACCTGCTCATTTGT
>Ga0123353_10015883_pt1 | contig 10972 bp, 9 predicted proteins | sample TergutLab28metaG_3_FD_92763 | JGI IMG/M metagenome (GOLD analysis project Ga0123353, IMG submission 92763) | Labiotermes labralis P3 segment gut microbial communities from Petit-Saut dam, French Guiana - Lab288 P3 | ecosystem: Host-associated > Arthropoda: Insects > Digestive system > Gut ... | reverse complement strand
TTGAACAAGCTAGTAAGTTTAATGAGACTATTGATGTTGATGGAGTAATATTGACAAAAGCTGATGCTGATTCAAAAGGCGGGGCTTCTCTTTCAATTGGTTATGTCATAGACAAACCTATCATGTTTTTAGGTATGGGTCAAGGTTATGAGGATATTAAAGAATATGATTCTAAATGGATGTTAGAACAAATATTTAGCTGATTTCGAAAATTAATACAGAGAAAAAACAGACATAAAAACAAACAAAATAAGATAATTCAATTTAACAAATAACTGGGATAATTTGATTTATGGGGGACATTATGAACAAAAGATTTGTAACATTATTAATTTTAGTGCTTGGTGTTTTAACAATAATTTCATGGGGAAATTATTTTGCTGAAACTGGTAGTTTTCAGATATTTCAAGAACCTAAAGAAGATGTGACTATAGCTATTGCTGGAGATGTTATGTTTACTCGTAAAATGCCTCCTGTTTTAGAAGCAGTATCTAGTCCTTTTAAAAATGTTGAAAATGTGACTAAAAATGCTGATCTTTTGTTAATGAATTTTGAAAATCCAATTACTACATCAGATATAGCTTATAAAGGAGATGTTGCTCTTAAAGCCCATCCAGCATATACTAAACTTGCTAAAGCTAATTTAAATACAATACTGGCTTTAGCTAATAACCATATTTTTGATTATGGTGAAATAGGTTTAAATGATACTATTAAATATATTAATGAAAATGGCATGAAATCAATAGGTGCTGGAAATAATAAAGAGGAAGCTACTAAACCAATTGTTGAAGAAATTAATGGTAGAAAAATAGTTATTTTAAATTATATGGATCAAGATAATTTTAAAGAATATTCTCAAAGTGAAATGCCACAAGCTACTAGTGCAAGTAATGGTACTGGGGCTAGTGGTAGTAATTCTGGTTATGCAGCTATTGATTGGGATATTGTAAAAAAAGATATAGATGCTAATAAGCAAGGAGCAGATTTAGTTATTGTTTATCTTCATTATGGTAATGAATATAGTCGTTCTCCAAATAACCATCAAAAGGAAATTTCAAAAAAATTCATTGATTATGGAGCAGATATTGTAGTTGGATCTCATACTCATGTTACTCAAGGAGTGGAAGTTTATAAAAATAAACCAATATTTTATGGTTTAGGTAATTTTGTCTTTGATCAATCAAATGTAAACACTCATCTTGCTATGTTTTTAGAACTTGATTTAGTAAATGATACTTGTGAAGTTACTGTTCATCCAATATATATAAATAATTATTTGCCAGAATTCATGAGTCCAGGAGATGGTAAAACACTTTTAAATGGTTTATCTCCTAAAGATTCAGAATTAAAAATTAGTGATAATGGAAAAGCTAAATTGACTTTTCAATTAGGTGATTCTACAGAATAGTTAGGTATTTGCCTTGTTTAAGAGGTTTATTTTAATTATTTTATTTATTTTAATTATTTTATTTATTTTTTTATATTTTATATTTTATTTTTATAATTTTTTTATAAAATATAATTCTTATATAAACAATTTTATATAAATATAGTATTTTAATATAATTTTTATATAATAAAGGCAAGTATAGATTACTGCAATGAATACACAACAGTTCCTTTTTTTATTGTTATTTTATTATCTTTTTTATATTTTTTGTTTTATTTATCTAAATCAGCTAATAATTTTCCATTGGTACCTATATCTTCTCTTTCAAGTTCTCTTATTAATATTGTTACAGTATTTTCAGGTAGTTCATAAATTTTTGAAACTGTTTTTGTTATTTCTTTTACTAATTTTCTCTTTTTTTCAACAGATATTGGATTTGATTCCACTATAATTACAGGCATAGTTATTTTCTCCTATATTTTGTTTTAATTGTTTATTTTGTTTTAATAAATATTTTAGCACGGTATTTTATTTTTCAATATAGATATATAATAGATAATATAATAATAAATAGTATAATAATAGATAATTAAAAATAAATAATATAACTATTAAATATTTCTTTTATTAATTATGGTTATATATGATACTATCTTAGATAAAACAATTTTGTTTTTATTATTATACTTATTTAAATTGAAGATACTGGTGATTAAATATGCTTGGAGAGAAAGAACTTATTAAATTATTCCCTGACTTTAAAGAATTAGTACAACCTTCTGGAATTGATTTAGCTCTTGATGAAATTTTTGTTCAAAAGTCAGGAGGATCCTTAATTGACAATGAAAAAAATTTACCTGATATTGAAGCTATTGAAGGACCAATATATACACTTAAACCACATACAGCTTACTTAGCTACAATTGATAGAAAAATAAAAATACCTAAAGGATATACAATGTTATACTTACCTCGGTCAACTTTACTACGGTCTTTTGTTTCTGTTCAAACAGCAGTAGGGGATCCTGGTTTTTTTGGAACTTTAATGTTTATGGTTTATAATCATGGAAAATTTGATTATCGAATTAAAAAAGGAGATAGGATAGCTCAAGGAGTCGTCTTTGAAGTAGATGGTTCTGGTGAGTATTCTGGTAGCTATCAAGAAGAAGAATAATTTTTTTTAAATTAGAGATTCTTGTATTTTTATATAAACAAGTGAGTTAAATGAATGCTGCTGAAGCTATAGTTAAAATATTGGAAGAAGAAGATGTTAAATATATATTTGGTCATCCTGGTGAGCAAATACTTCCATTTTATGCTGCTTTAAATGATTGTAAAATTGAACATATTTTAATGCGACATGAACAAGGAGCAATTCATGGAGCTGATGGATATGCACGATGTTCTGGCGAGTTTGGAGTGTGCATAGCTACTGCTGGTCCTGGAGCATTGAATTTTACAATGGGATTAGCTGTTGCTTATAAAGATTCAGTTCCAATGCTTGTTATTACTGGAGACAATCTTACTACTTCTGATTCTGTTGATAGATTCCAAGATATTGATATAGAATCTATTTTCAAACCCATCACTTTTAAAAGTTTTTATCCTGTTGATGGAAAATCTGCTGTTTTGAATATTAAAGAAGCTATTGAAATTCTTAAAAATGAGCCAAAAGGACCAATACATATTAATCTTCCAAAAGATGTTCTTTTAGATGAAAATATTGGGGATTTTATGGATAATGAAGATGTATATTCTCCTAATTTTGATTATAGTCAATTAAATAATGCTATAAATGAAATGAAAATAGCTAAAAAACCATTAATAATAATTGGAGCAGGGATTTTTTGGGGAAAAGCTATTGGTGATTTTAAAAAATTTGTCGAAACTAACAATATTCCTTTTGTCCATACTTATCATGCTAAGTCTGTAATTAAAGATTCTAACTTGGATTTAGGATTAGTTGGTACTAGGGGAACTAAAATGGCAAATTATGCTTTTAATAATGCTGATTTAATAATAGTTCTAGGTTCTCGTTTGTCTGAACGCACAATAGATACTGGTGGAAATTTTTTAGTCAATGAAAAGGAATGTCCTGATTTTAAAGTTAGTGAAACTAAAATTATTCATGTCAATATTGATGAAAATATTCTTTCTGGTGATATAAATATTCCTGGTGATGTAGGTTTTGTTTTAAAAGAATTAAATTCTTTAAATAAAATAGTTAATTCTAATTATAGCTCTTGGTTAGAGGAAATTCATATTTATGATGAAGAATATATTATAGATGGATTAGATAGTGAAACTATTCCTATAAAGCCTCAAGTAGCTATAAAAATTATATTAGAATATTTTAAAGATAATATTATAGTTAATGATGCAGGATCCCACACAACTTGGGTAAATTTACTTTCTGAAGATTATTCAAGGGAAAAATTAATTTTTTCAGGCGCTATGGCTCCTATGGGCTATGGATTACCTGCTGCTTGTGGTGCTTCTGTGGGGATAGCTAAAACTCAAGAATTTGGTGGAAAAATAGTTCTCATAAATGGCGATGGTGGATTTCAGATGAATATTCAGGAGTTAGCTACTATTGCTTCTTATAATTTGCCTATATTGATTGTTGTTTTAAATAATTCTCAATTGGGGGTAATTCGCCAGTGGGAAGAGCTATATTGTGATGATTTAAGATATGCGGTTGACTTGGAAAACCCTGATTTTGTAAAATTAGCTAATTCTTATGGTATTGATGGTGAAACTGTAAATTCAAAAGAAGAGTTAAAATTGGTCATTGATAATTTAGAATTAGATAAACCTTATTTAATTGAAGTTTTGGTCGATGAAGAGAATATTCCATTTCCTAATGGGGAAGATAGTTAATTTTTATTGTGAAGTTCATGAATTATTTTGTTACAATATTTTTTTTGATTACTTTTCATATGCTTGGAAAAATATTAGGTATATGAAAATATAAAGTACTGATTAAATATAAAAGTAAAAAAAATTTAATTGATTATATATCTTTTTCTAAAAATATGTTGTATTTGAGATATATTAAGCAGAAAGTTTATATTATTAAGAAACAAATTTTTATATACATATTTCAAATTTTAAGGTAGGAGCTAAATAATGAGTAGTAAATTCATCTGTCCTGTAGTCAAATGGGTTGGGGGAAAAAGGCAATTATTAGATGTCATAGAAAATCACATTCCCAATAACTTTGATACATATTGTGAACCATTTGTTGGAGGAGGTGCTCTTTTATTTCATATTAAACCCCAAAAAGCAGTGATTAATGATATAAATTCTGAATTAGTGAATGTATATAATATAATCAAAAACAATCTCGATGAATTGTTGGAAGATCTGAAAACTCATGAAAACGAAGCAGAATATTTTTACAAAATTAGAGCAGCAGATAGAGATAAAAAAGAATATGATAGGTTGTCGAATGTTGAAAAAGCATCAAGGATATTATATTTAAACAAAACCTGTTATAATGGGCTTTTCAGAGTTAATAAATCTGGCGAATTCAATACTCCTTTTGGTAGGTATAAAAACCCTAATATTGTTAATGAAACAATATTAACTGCAGTCAGTGAATTTTTTAATAAAAATAATATTATTTTTTATAATAAAGATTTTGAAGACATACTTAAAAAATTAGAAAGCGGTACATTTGTATATTTGGATCCTCCATATGATCCAATATCTGATACTTCAAGCTTTACAGGCTATGATAAAGGAGGATTTAATAAAAGAGAACAAAAAAGACTAAAAAAGGCATGTGATGAATTAGATAAAAATAAAATAAAATTTTTATTATCTAATTCAAATACTGATCTTATAAATGATTTATACAAAAATTATTCCATTGAGACAATTAAAGCTAAACGTTCAATTAATTCTATCGCAAGTAAACGAGGGGGAATTGACGAGGTGTTGGTAAGAAATTATGAATGAAACAAAAAATGATAATGCATGGAATAAAATATTTGCGCAATATGACATAATTGAAGAAGTACAAGATAATGGACAGTATATTATTTCAGCGAAGGATATAAAAGAATTTAGAGAACCTCGATTAATGGTTAAATTTGATCAAATCACTTCAAAACCAAAAAAATTTAAAGAAAATCACCTATCAATATTACCGATTAGTAGAAGGGAATATATAATTTCAAACTTTGACTCTCATCATAAATTAGAATCTAAGATACATAATACTATGAATGTAGAATTTCCTAATTGTGTTGAAAGTATTGATATAAATAATATTTATTCTGAATCTATTGCATTGAATAGTGCTTCTGCAATAGGAATTATATCTGATTTTTTTGATGTAAATAAAAATGAACTTATTGCAACGGTTAATGGTAAAAAAGGGTCTGGAAAATTTGATTTTAAAGTTGATAGAAAAACTGGAGATGAACTTAATGTAAAAGTTTCAAATTCTCAAATTGAGGTGGATGGGGCTTGGGAAAGCTGGGACTTCTTGTCATTATTCGAAGCTAAACTTGATTTTATGGATGATTTTATTATAAGGCAACTTTATTATCCATTTAGAACCTTTGAACAAATTGTAAATAAAGAAATAAGAAATGTGTTTTTCATTTATTCTAATAATCAGTTTAGTTTATATGAATATTTTTTTGATGATAAATTTGATTATAATTCAATAAAACTAACTAAACAATCTCATTATTCTCTTTATGATGGCGAAGTCGAATTAGAAGATGTTACTGGTGTGTATGAATCAATTAATATGGTTTCTGAACCTAAAACTCCATTTCCTCAGGCTAATTCTTTTGGAAGAGTAATTAGTCTTTGTGAACACTTAAAATCTGAAAAACTAAACAAGCAACAAATAGCGGAAAAGTATTCTTTTGATGAAAGACAGAGTGATTATTACACTAATGCAGGTATTTATTTGGACCTGATCAAAAAAGAAAATATTAATAGGGTTGCTTTCTTTTCATTAACTGAAACAGGTGAAAAAATATTTAATTTATTTTACAAAGAAAAGCAACTAGAACTTGTTAAATGCATTTTAAAACATGAAGTATTTTATAAAGTATTTAAAGAATATGTGAAAACTGGAGAAATGCCTTCAAAACATGTTATTGTTGATTATATGTATAAATCTAATTTATATAACATAGAATCTCCTGATACATTTGAAAGAAGATCTTCTACAATCTCTGGGTGGATTAAATGGATTCTTAATCTTACTGAAAGTGAAATATAGATTTATTTTAATAAGAATACTAAATATAAAGTAGGAATAATGACTAAATAAAGAATAAAATGAATGTAAAATTATTAAAAATAAAATATAATAGAAATTAATAATAAATAGAATAAAAATGAATCATAAGTATGATTCATTAACTGCAGATACTCCTGCACCCATATCTATATCGAAACCAAGGTTTTTCAAAGTCATTCCAAGTGCAGAAAATGTAATAGCTAATTCTTTATAGGTTATGTTACCCATATGACCAATTCTAAAGATATTACCTTTTAGATGGTCTTGTCCACCAGCTAATTCTACTTTATATTTATTTCTCATAGTTCCTCTTAAATCTGCATCAGTTACACCTTCAGGCATTTTAACTGCAGTTACAGTAGCTGAAGAAACACTTTCTTCTGGGAAAAGTTCTAATCCAAGAGCTTTAACAGCATTTCTTGAAGCTTCAGCAGCAGTTTCGTGTCTAACTACTCTTGCTTCTAAACCTTCTTCTTTAATAATTTTAAGTGCTTCAAATAAAGCATAAATCAATGATACTGAAGGGGTGTATGGAGTTTCAGGAGGAGTTCCAGCTCCAGCTTTTCTATACTTTTTCATATCAAGGTAGTAAGTATTAGAATCAACATTATCCACAGCTTTCCAAGCATCATCACTTAAAGTAATAGCTGCCATTCCTGGAGGTGCAGCTAAACATTTTTGAGATCCTGCAACACAGACATCAATTCCAAATTTGTCTACATCTACTCTGTCTCCACCAAGAGATGATACAGTATCTACAACATATAAAGCATCATGGTTAGCAACAACCTTTCCAATTTCTTCAACAGGTGCAGTTACACCAGTAGATGTTTCATTATGGACTATTGTAACAGCTTTAATATCTTCATCCTCTTCAAGAGCAACTTTCACTTCATCAGGAGTAACCGCAGTTCCCCATTCAACATTTAACTCTTTTGCTTCTATTCCAAAGGAAGTAGCTATGTTTGTGAATCTTTGACCAAATTTACCTCCTACAATAGCAAGTATTTTTTCTTTAGGTTTAACTATATTAACTAAACCTGCTTCCATAGCAGAAGAACCTGAACCTGTAAGTAAATAAGATTGGTTTTGTGTTTTGAATACTTCAGACATTAATTCTGTAGTTTCAGTAAATATTTCTCCAAAAATTGCGCTTCTATGGTTGACAATATTGTCTGACATAGCTTTTAGTACTCTAGGTGCCACGCTTGTTGGACCAGGAAGCATTAATAATGTTTCGTCCATTTATATAATCCTCCATTTAATAATCAATTTTAATTTATTTAAATATATTTTAATATTCAATGTTTTGTAATATTATAATTAATTATAATTTATAATATCTTAAATTTTAAATATAGAAAATAACTTGAAACTTTAGAAATTGTTATTTTTCAAGTCATTAAACTTTTTATTTTATATGTTTTATAAAGTTTTTCTCTATGATACTAAAATTTTTTTCATGATAATATTATTGATTGAAATTATATTTTTTTATATAAGTTATGTTGAAATTATATTTTTTATATAATTCTTGATGAAATTATATTTTTCATGTAATATATTGAAGTTATTATATACTAAAATAGAAATTAATTTCAAAAAATTTAGTTCATTATTATAAAATCTTATTTCATATGATAAAATTTAGTTTAGTATTATAAAATTTTTTTCATATAATAAAACTTATTTTATATAATATATAGAAATAATTGTAATGAAATATAGTGAATGGGAAAAATGGTATAATAAAATCTTAGAAGATTTTGCTTTTTCAAAAGATGATGATGAAAAAACAGCTAATATATTAAATGAGATTTTAGATAAACAAGGTTTTATTAAATTAGAAAATGTACTAAACAATTTACATAATGATAATTTAGCTATTCATAAGTCTTGTTCTAATAAATCAGATATTAAAAACTTCATTGTTTTTGGTGCAGGTCCTTCATTAAAAAAGCATATAGAGCTTGTTAAAAAGAAATGTCTTGTTGAAGATTATATTTTAATCGTTGCTGATGGAGCAACATCTGCACTTTTAGAGGAAAACATTGTTCCAGATATAATTGTAACAGATTTAGATGGGAATATAGATGATTTAATGTTGGCTAATGATTTAGGTTCTGTATTTATATTACATGCACATGGTCATAATCTGGAAAATATATTAAAATATACTAAAAAACTAAAAAAGGTCTTAGGTACAACTCAATCAAAACCACTTTCAAATCTCTATAATTTTGGAGGATTTAGTGATGGGGATCGTGCTGTGTTTTTAGCCTTGGCTTTTGGTGGGGAAAAAATTGTTTTAGCTGGAATGGATTTTGGAATCATGACTACTAAATATTCAAGACCTAATCTTACTAGTGAAATTGCCGAAGCTGATGAAGTAAAGCAAAAAAAATTAAAATATGCTGAAGAGCTTGTAGAATGGGTTAAAAATAATGAAAATGTTGAAATTATTAATTTAAGTCAGGATTTGGATTGATTTTATTCTATTTTATTTTTTGTATTTGTATTTGTATAAATATTATATTTGAGGTATAATTTTTTTATTCAATATAATTTTTCACATTTTTTAATTTTAAATTCTTTATTTTTTATTTTTATCATTATTTTTTATTATTTTTCATTAATTATTTGTTAAAATTATTTATATTAAATATTTATCCTCTCCCATAGTTTTCACATTTAAAGAGGAATCCTTCGAAATATTTAAATATAAGTAATTTTAAACTATTATTTATATTGATTACATTTTATATGAACAAGAAAATATTTTGTTGTTGGACTGTTTAAACGAGCAATACCTAATCAATCTTGTTGAAATAGTCATTATATGGGGTTATATTGGCTATTTTTTTCCAATAACAGTATATTGTTTGGGTGATATTTATGGAAAATCAAAAATCAGATAAAAGATTAAGGAATAGAAAATCAGTAAAGGGGCTTTTCACAATACTGGTAGTGGTTGTAATGATGTTTTCATTAGTGCCAGCAACAGCAATTGGGACAAACATACAAAACACAGACACAACAGATTCATCAAGTGTCCAGATTACAGTTAAGGCAAAGGCTGCAAGTTGTAAAATAACTTGGAATGGAAATAGTGGAAAAATAGGAAGTAAAAAAACAACCACTACCACAGTAAAAATGGGTGCTAAAATAGGAAAACTCCCTACAACACCAAAACTCACAGGTCATTCATTTAAAGGATGGTACACCAAAAAATCTGGTGGAACAAAAGTAACTAAAAACACAATAGCAAATAAAAAAGTCACCTACCATGCACAATGGTTAAAGCAATGCACACTAACATTCGATCCTAATGGGGGTAGTGTAAAAACTAAAACCAAAAAAGTAACTCAAAGTAAAACTTATGGTACTTTACCCACACCTACACGCTCAAGATATACCTTTGCTGGATGGTTCACTGCTGAAACTGGTGGAAAAAAAGTCACCTCAGCAACCCAGATGTCAACTAAAAATGTGAAAATCTATGCACAATGGAAAAGAGTATTGAGTGATGAAGAGAAAAAATTAGTAGGTGCATATTCTTATGGTAGTTCTGGTGGTGGGTACTGGACATATTATAGCTATAACTACGATCAATGGAAAGGTGGCTACACATATATGCATGGCATAAATTTTAAGTCTGATGGAACATATGAGGGCTTCACACTTGCAGTTGGCTCAGGTTTCACACGTGGAGGTAGCTATATTAAAGCGACTGCTAATTGGCACATTTCTGCTAAAGGTACAGTTACCTTTTCGAATATGGTGCAAAATGTTCAGTATAATGATGGAACTACAAGTGTATGGCTCCAATCCCAACACCCTGACTGGAATCCTAATGATAGTTATACTTTCACAGAAGAAAATGGCAAAAAAGGAATAGAACGGTGGGGAAGCTTCTATGAAAAAGTGTAGTGTGTAGTAGTTTCAGTTTGTTTCTGTGTGATGAAAAAAATGTAGCAAATGAAATTTAAGTTTTTTTCACATTTCTGAACAAGTAACAAATACCAATTTTTTCATAGTTTTTCTATTTTTTAATTTTAATTTCTTTATTTTTTCAATTTTTATCTTATTTTTATATAAAATATTATAGAATAAAATAAGAGTATAAGAAACTAAAAATATACTTTTTTATATAAGGTTAGACAAATAATATTTACATGGGAATTGAAGATATTTTACTTCACGATGAAACATTATTTCATAATATAAATGCATTCAATCCAGACTACATGCCTGAAAATTATAATTTCAGAGATTCACAAATGGAAGGAATGGCAATGGCTATTCGTCCA
>Ga0123353_10015882_pt1 | contig 10972 bp, 8 predicted proteins | sample TergutLab28metaG_3_FD_92763 | JGI IMG/M metagenome (GOLD analysis project Ga0123353, IMG submission 92763) | Labiotermes labralis P3 segment gut microbial communities from Petit-Saut dam, French Guiana - Lab288 P3 | ecosystem: Host-associated > Arthropoda: Insects > Digestive system > Gut ... | reverse complement strand
TAAGAAATAGTCCCTATGGGGAATAAAGAAAAACGATATCCAACCAGATACACCCAGGACCATGGTACCCTGTAATATAATGATATCTCGAACCCGCCCCACTACACCCCAAAACCACTACACGCATGCTAGTAGAGCCTAAGCTCTAAGTCAAACCACAACCTGATGATGGCCCACACATAGGACCGAAACATGTCGTTGTTGTAAACTCCTATAATATAATAACAAATATAGCTGTGTTCGACTGTAAGTGTTAACATACCTAACTCCTTACTATTGTACAAAACACAACGGGGATGACACACATTAGAAATACAATAATGAGCTTTATACCTTTTACAATGAACCAGACATAGTCAAAGTGGTCAAACAGGAAGACTGAGGTGGCTGGGACACCTCTTCAGAATGCAAGTAGTGAATCCTTGCTGAAAGATCACTCTACTTCAACCAGAAGGCACTCAAGCTAAGCTGAGGAGGCTTGAGTCAGTTGAGGAAGATGTAAAGAACATGGAAATGAGGAACTGGAGACGAAAGTCTCAGGATCGAGAACAGTGGAGGACAATTTTGGAAGAGGCTAAGGTTTAATATGAACTGTAATGCCAGAAGAAGAAGAAGAAGAAGAAGAAGAAGAAGAAGAAGAAAAAAGAATAGCTTATTACCAGAATATCCTTCTGTGTAGTTTCCTTCACATTTTGTAATACTTCGTCCGCAATTGCTCTACTTGAATTATCAATTATGATATGCAGTGCAACATGTCCACTGGAATGACTGAGGAGTGAATGTGTAAAGGTATGAAACTTGTGCTTCATAGGTGCGTGGCGTGTCACTTTTGTAAAAATGCACCAAATATTGTACGCATCATTTGCTTCAATCTTCGTTTCAAAATCTGTAGCAATTTCTACGGTGGACGGTCTCCTATGGAAATCATTTTGACTTGTTTCAAATACGTTACTTCTACTTGTAGATGTGTAACATGAATTATCAAATGTTGAAGGATAGCGATTATCATTGGAAGATTCACTGGTTATAAAGACGTAAAACAGAATAAAAAATGTAACTACGATTATCAGATTCAGTACTATCTTGTGTAACACACGCATCAAGAATATAAACACATTATTGTTGTTCTTGACGTGCAAAGAACTTTAAATGCTTTCACTTAAAAACATTAACAACAGAAAATGAAACTCTTTTTCTGCTGATGTTCCCAACGAACTCTTCTAGAAGCAGCAGCCATATGCAGTTGCAGCCCAAGTCTCTATATCACAAAGAGTATCAACCCTTGTCTTAGAAAGCTTAATTAACATACGCACCACACAAACAAATTCACGCCCCTCTCCACCGCAGACACAACAACCAGCAATCAAACGGGTTGGTCCAGCGTCGGATGCTGCGGATAGGGTTGCCAATTGCGCACCTACTTCATGCATGTACTATTTAACACATTTAGGTCAAAGAACGCACAAAGAACTTCTATTCGGACTTCTTTTTTACATAACAGATGTTCACATTTTAGCATTTCAGGTTTGAGGCTTAAAATACTGTAACAGTAACCTGCACATTTGCAGAGCATGTATTGGTATTCCGCGAGGGGACATTAGAAACTCATTTCCGCTACATGTGGTGTGTTTACATATGGCGTAAGGGACGGTGGAGAAAAACGTTCAGCCGTGATTATATGAAAACAAAAATGACAAGTCTCCAAATTGTTTTGATATTAGTATTGAAAATTAGTGTCATAATGTGTGATGACACACTAAACTGTACAGTACACAATGGCAATACAGATGCAAAGAAACCATTGAAGCAACGCTTATCTCCCCTTCAAGGAAAGAAGTAAGGAAGTGTGGGTATAAATATTATTAGCAATTTTATAACAGTCGGGTAATTGTATTGATTGCGTCATTCCTTGTTTTAGATTTCAGGTTGATCATGAGGGCAAATCTTATTCTATTAGCATCTGCAGTGATGTCTCAAAAGATTATCCAATGTCTAGTGTGCTCCAGAAAGACCCACCAAAAGTCCTAGGGAGGTATACTGACACTGATATAGTTGGAAGAGGTATGAAAATAATGAGTCCGTTGCAATACATTACTGCTTTGCTACAGAGAGCATTTTCTGCAAGTTCAGTAGTGCCTTGAATCTGGTAAGGAGGAGGACCTTAGCAAATTAACTTTCTTTTCACTCCCCTACAATTCACACCAAACCCCACCGACGCCTCCAGTTACAAGACAAGTGCAAGGTGCAGCAGAACAAAAATATTCGTGGTAGAACGCATTAAAATACTACTAACCTCATTATCAGACACTAATGTAAACAGGAACATAACTGTATAGCCATAGGCAGGAGAGGAACTTGATATAGCAGCAGTGGCTGAAGCTGTTAAAACAGGATTTAAATCAAAATGTTGAGCATCATCCATAACTTCTGTAAACCCCACAGATAAACTGGGTATCACATTTCAAGTGTTGTACTAGTAACTGGCAAAATATATGACCATATACCTAAATTTGGAGCTGTGCACTGATTTTTCATGTTTTTAAATGACCCAGTTTATGACATAGAGATCCTGTTGCCCTGGTGGGCCTGTTGTTAAAATCTGGATCTTTAAAACCTGGAATTGTAAATAAATTATTAGCCATTACCATAACTTCAGAAGATTTATATTGTCATTATGTAATGTATAGGTTAACTCTTGAGAGCTATAAGGTCCAAAGATTTCCCCATATATCCATGCCTTCATAGCATAGACAGGAAAACTTCACCTTTTTTTACTTTGTTCTACTGATTAGTTTTATGAGAAATACAGTTTATGGCTGTGCAGTGTGGTATAACTGTCCCACTAGATGATTTGTGTTGCAGTGAGGAATGAGGTGTACAACACATTAAAACTATCCAGATTTGAGTACACATTTCATCCATGTTAGGGTGTAATCAGTTTTATACAAGCCAATCTAGTTTCATTCAAAATCTAGTCTTCTGCTATTGTGTGTCCTATGTAAACTTGGCATTTATATTTTCCACAGAGTCGTGGCTTCTTCTAACATACGGAAGTGGTGTTCAAGATAAGAATGAATCCTGTAACTCAACGAGGGTCAAAATTCTGATCACGTGCAAGGAAGAAAATGATGATGTAAATGTGATCATATAATCAGTTATGGTCATGCTGAAACACAGGATCACCTACATTACTCCCACTGCCAACACCTCTGCATCTTTGTCTTCATGTTCAGCTGTTTCCATTAACCTCATATGCTCAATATATTACTGTCATCTCCTCCTATTCACTTTCGCCCCATGTCCCTTCCTTCCTTATGTGACACCTTTCCTAACTTCATTTCCATCTTGAATTCCTCCTCTTATTGATCATCGTCCTTTCAAATGAATTTTTAATTCAGCAACAGTTGTTAATAGCTGACATAAAGGTACTGGACATTACAGAGCCTTATAACACTACTATCCTGTGACTTTAAATCTATCACTGTTATTTTCAGGGCAGTTTGTACTTCGTGGAATATAACAATAATACTACAGGCAGCGTCTTCTTTTTTGAGCTTCAGACTTCGGCTTTGTGTGTTCATACTGGGCTTAGTGCTGGCTCAGTCCTGTGTATCATGTAAGCAACAGACACCACTAGTGAATAAGAACCCATTCAGCTGAACTTCCTATTATACTCATTACATTTGTCCAGGGGTAGCAGTATAAGACATAAATTAATAATTCTATGACCAAGACCATACTGTAACTGAGTCAGACAGTTTTTTCCCTTTGCAAAGGTGCATTCAGTCCCATGTTACTTAATATTACATTCATGGTGAACATAACAGAGTGTCACCTAAGATGAGACTTGGCTTCTGCCGTTTATTGACAAACTGACATTCTTTTTACACAACGTAGCACAGAAGCCTCATTTGATCGGTTCATGTCCCATGCTTCATCGGTCTATATATATATATATGTGTGTGTGTTTCAACCTCACCAAACATAATGGTTGCATCACCATGACTTGATTTTCAGAGAAATGAATGGTGATGTTAAATAACCTCAATTGAGATTTTATACATGAAAATCACAAGTCAGATTTCAGGCTTTTGTGGTACCAAATATCACAGGTTACCACTGCTGGAATGGAGGCACTGTATCCCCTGAAATGCTGGTACCTTCGTACTGAACCACAGACTTATATCCCAAAAGACTCAAGTCTGGCTCTTGACATGTTTTCATCTTTATATTTGGTTTCCCTGTTACAGCTTTCTGACAAGCTTTGGGATCTACTTTCTCATTGGAGTCGTCTACAAGAGAATAATTAAGGGTGCCAAGGGAGTTGAACAGATCCCTCACCAAAAATTCTGGAAGGAGCTGGGGAACTTGCAGGCAGTATGTTGCCATTACAGAAATCTGGAAATGAAACTTAGTTCTTAGATTCTCATTTTTGCATTACTACCTTATTAGCTGTACTGTTTGTACATGAGAAACCCACCAAAAGGTACACCAGAAACAATGAAACTGAATTATGCATTTGTTAGGATTTTACTATCACCAGACTACTGTTATTAGATGCTGGCTCCTAATTGAGGAGTAAGATATTAAGTAGCTGTCATATTCTCATGCACACATACACACAACAGGGCAAACAGTTTGCTGTGTCATGAACTTCGTGCTTTTTACACAGGAAAGGCTACTAAATGGAAAAGGTACTGAAAGTATAATGTATGTGTTATCACATGGGCAAATTCTAGCTGCAAATCATTCTGAGGTTTAATGTGGGTTGTCTTCAGCAATGTCTGAAACAAGTTTCAATGCAAAATTCAGACTAACCTACACTAAATTCACAATTCTTTCACATTATACAGTGACTATATAAACACTATCCATGGAAACACTAGGTGAAAAATAAATATATCATGCAAAGAATTATGTACAGTAATAGGGATTATTTCTTGTGTACTTTCACACACAAAGACTCTTGAGTAGTTTGGTAGTGATAATGCTGTAGACTTTATTTATGAGGTGCCTTGTTTGTATCGTGTCTGAACATTGGCCATCCTGACTGAAGTCTGAAGTGCTCTTCCTCAGTTCAAGGAAATGCCAGAATACTCATGTTATACCACAACTGCTTCTTTCCGACCCATCCAATTCATCATAATTTTGGAGTCATCCATCCAAGAATTCTGAGCAACTTACACTTTTGAATTGAGAAATCTGTTTTTGGTCAGATTAATGTAGCTCTCATATCACTGTGTCCATTGAAGTTCACTATATTAGATACTGCACTATTTACAGGATGGCTGCAACTTTGTGTGTCGCCGTGACGATCATAAGGAAGAATCATGGCGCAGACTGACAAATAATTTTAATGACCCGCATGATGAAAGGGATGATGCTCTACTTCGACCATGATCATTATTGCCATGATACCATTATGGGAGTGTTTTATTTGTAAATCTAACAACATGAATGATGCAAATGCACATCTGCTGGATTTAATGTTGTCTTAAATTAGAATCAGTATTTCACATAGTTACAGTTTAATATGTGAGGCTTCAGTTTTTGTGTGTGTAAAAGCTTTTGTCACCACTTCACCAAGGAATCAGTTTGTGTGCTGTGTTTGTTGTATTGGAAACTCCATTATGTAACATAACTATCTGACATTCTGCAAATAAATTGCATTATGTTTTGGGTTATGTAAATACTGTCTTAATACATGCATGCATATGTATAATGTTGTAAATAAGGGCAGGTAGACAGAACCTGTGTTCCCCACTCCAAAGTTGATTTTGTCTGAAGTGAGAAATGGGAAAGGCATGTTACGAAGTCTGCACAAGGTGTACTCGGTTCCCTGTGTGATTTATGTAACATGGAATCAAGGACCATAAGATTTCTCACAGATAAATCTCCCCATGTGCAGGAGTTACTTGAAAACTCCCACAAATGACAAAACTGCAATGTGTGAAGTTAGATCTCATGAGATAACTGCAGTTAGGGGAACCACAGACACACAACATAAAAAATAATATGTATAATTATTCATTCACAAACATGAAAACACAAATGTTGTGTCTATTGGCATCGTATCAGCATTAGTGGCTGAAAGCTGTCAAGGTGACAATGTCAGTGGCAGAGGAGGAGTAAGACGAGTCCGTGTGAAGAAACGGGTGACATCTAATGGCTCTGTCTTCTACATGTCCTTATACATCTTGTATGTTGCCATTGGGACATGTGACCTGTACATCATCTCCACACAACTGTGATCTAAACCCACATCAACTGGCACAAGGTACAGTAAGAAGGTACATCACACACTGCATCAAGACTGCTGACATCTTATGGCAGCACAGGTTCCTTCACAATCTGTCCTTCAGATTACATTATGCCATGTCTCAGAAAATGTAATCTTAACTCAGTATAATAAACTGTACTCAAACTTAATATATTCTATTACATGACATGATAAATCACTAATCATAACACACATTACACATATACTCAGTCTCAGACATATAAGGAAATATATGATGACTTACACAATGACAACACACAAATTAAATGGCATATGTAAATGACTTGGTCAATACAATGCTGAGTAAAACAATCTCAGAAAACATTCTTGGCAGTAATTCCAATTAAATATAAACATACAACTGTCACAAGTAACAGCTTACAACTCTATGTTCATGCAGATCATAATATTATGAATGCATTTCAGCTTACTATACAACAAGTTTGTGCATTTCTCTAATGCAAGAAAGTTTACAACTAGGCATACCAAGTCTAGGCATCTGAAAGAGCTGCAACTCCTGGTAAGACCTTCCCTGTAAGAAGAACAAGGCCATGCATCTGTTATGATATGTTACGTGACCATAAGAATTAGTGTAACATGCATATGCAGAAAATCTGGCTATTCCAGCTTCAAGTTGAAAATTAAAAAAAAAAAAAATTTTTATGGATATGTTATGATAATGTACTCCCATTCATGAATATGGAGGACAATTCAATTTTTGCAGCAGCTGTTACATAGCCACAGAACGTTAATAAGTGACACTTTGTGGATGGATCTACAAAAATCAACTTTTCTGGTTAACGTGTAAGAGAAGCTTGTAGTGAGTACCATACAAATCCACCCTATATTTAAATTTAAAATAATTAGTTATTTAGCTTTGTTCTCACATCAATACTCTTTCAGAACACTGTTTTAGCACACACCATCTCAAAATTCCATACAGAGTCAGGTCCTTATGTAGAAATGTCACCAATATTTCACCTGAACCTTCCAATAATGTGACACCTGGCAATGACCTTCTGGCAACATGATGAAATGGAAGTTCAGAGACATGTTAATATCAAATCTGTAAGGTTACGTTTGTGTTTCACCTTAACGTGCTTCACACTTGAAAGCTGCCCCAAAGAGGTATGTTTGTCTAAAGAAACATTATTTTTATACGATTTATTACCTATTGGAAGGATACTTAGAGGAACATCTGCTTTAGACCTTTCAGAAACAGAGATGAACCACTGGCAAAAATAAAGAACAAATTCTAGCTCTCTCACCTTCCAGTAATTCCAGGCTGGCACCTCCCCCTGTGCTCACATGGCTCACTTTGTCTTCAGTTTCCCAGTTGGCACAGCAGGTTGCAGTATCCCCACCACCAATGATGGTTATAGTTCCCTTAGCAGTAGCAGCAACTACACTGTCCATTACAGACTTTGTCCCATTCGCAAAGTTGGCAAATTCAAAAACACCCATTGGCCTAAAATCAAATGGAGGATGATTCAGAGTGTGAAATAAGTCTCTTCAGTATACCACCTGAATTACTAGTTGTATACTGGCAAAACATACAACAAGATAATTAAAGTGAGAAACAGGTAGCAATGCTTTAGGTTTCTGTGACCGTGAATTGTGAGCAAATTGTGGAGTGAGAGAAAACCAACAAGATGCAACAGTTAGATGTTTATTTTTAACAATCTCTCGACATGTTTCGGGCATCATTATGCCCATCTTCAGGAGAACAAGACGTATGTTACTGCATGTGTTGTGCTGCGATGTTTCTGCTGGATGTGGTTGGTAGCGGTTGTGGGGCGCTGCCTTGTAGGGTGTGAGCACTGTGAAGGTCGAACAGTAACCTTCACAGTGCTCACACCCTACAAGGCAGCACCCCACAACCGCTACCAACCACATCCAGCAGAAACAGCGCAGCACAACACATGCAGTAACATACGTCATGTCGAGAGATTGTTAAAAATAAACATCTAACTGTTGCATCTTGTTGGTTTTCTCTCTCACTCCACAATGTAGCAATGCATTAACAGTGTTACCTTGTACTACCTGAAGTCATTAAAAGATAAGCAAGGATCTTCAGGCTTGAAGAATGAAGAGGGCATGAGCCCAGCGACATATGAAAAATAATGCTGTAAATAATCTTACTGAAAAATACAGGTGCACAAGTGATAAATAATATTATATGATCATGATAGTTCATGGACAGGAATGTAACTCCCATACAATGGACACCAGGTTTCTTTCCTCGAGGGGGGGGGGTGGGGGAGGCAGGCAGCCAGAGCATGGCGTCAACCACCCACCCCATCTAGTGCCAAGTTTAAAGAAAGAGCAGCGCTATACCTCTACTCCCCCTCTGGGCCTTCATGGCCTGTGCTAGGGTGAACTTTATATATATAAGAAACAACTTCCTTACTCTTTTTCCAGCCACATACTGTCAAGAGATCAAGCCTCTAGCTTAAAGCCTACCAACACAACAACTAATGGAGGGGCGTAGCTTGGACAGGGTGGTGGTGGTGGGGTGTAGTGGTGGTGTAGCCATCTGGGTGGCAAGAGTCCAAGGGACAGCAAAGGGCAGCAAAATGAATACTGTACATTACAAAATTTTATTTTCTACACTCAACAATCTTTAAATTACTGAGACAAAGAACACAAAATTCAGTAACTGTGATTTGTTTAAAGTTCGTAATTCTGTTAGGGGCAGCTATTGTGATTACTTACCCCATGCACCAAATAACCTACCTATACCACTGCAAAAATACACTGCCTTGTCAAGACTATTACAATCCTTACATCAATCACATAAGCTTTAAAAGGGAAGTGGTAATTCACCAAGATCGCAGAGTCAGTGATGAAGGTGGAAACGGTGAAGACAGTAATAAAGTTACCTGTTGTGTTCACACGTGTTAGTGGGTGGTCATCTTTGATTCAAGCAAAATACAATGTAGAGACCAAACTCTTACCCATTCCAAACTATGACCTTTGCTCTTTCTACAGGTTCCTTGAAGAGTTCTCTTGTCTTTGGACCAATATCCAAACTCATCCAACCTGCAGGTATACCAGCCTCCAAAGAAGCAGTTCCAACAGCTGCATCTTCTGCAAATTTGTCAGCTGTTACAAAATCAACTGGAAGATGTATCTGCACATTATTAGCTTTTGCTTTGTCTATCAGTTTTTGCACAATTTTAGCACCTTCTTCATCATAGAGGGAATCTCCAATCTGAAAGAGCATACATTAGTTTCATTTGCACAGAAATGACAGCTGTCAGTGCACAGAGCATGTATGTGCAACCTAAGGACAGTGACAGCATCACACTGAATCCAGTTAATAGAGACCAATAAGAAACATGCTTATCCATGAGCTACGTTACACATCTTTGGCAATGGTGTAACAGTTTTTTTTTTTAATTTTACATTTGTACCATGCATCTTCATACTATCAATGAACTGATTATCTTAAAAACAATATTTAAAATTTACACTAAAATAGCTCCGACGTGTTTCAGTGCAGTCACGTCCTTGTCAGGTAGCTCAACAGCCGTGCTTGCTAAAGTTACACTTTGTTAAAATAGCCAATTATGGTTCATCAGTCCACCCCCAAACAGTGAGACATACACACATATAACAAGGACACGACCAATATAGCAGCCACATAACCACTGATTCAATCGTACACCGATGTACCATAATTGACTATTTTAACAAAGTGTAACTTTAGCAAACTTGGGTAATGAGCTCCGTGATGATGATGTGACTACACCAAAACATGTTGGAGCTATTTTAATGTAAATTTTAATATTGTTTTTAAGACAATCACTTGTGCTTTCGTTGGTGAAAATAAACTTTGGTGTAACACAGTGTTTAAGACTGTTCTTGGGAACTTTGTTCAGTGTCAGAAAATGGCTCTACTCCCACTGCGCGTGGACAAGACGTGAAGAAACTTCTGCTCTGTTGAGTCCCTTCAAATATTTACTCTCAGATTAGATCCACGTTATGACAGCTCTACCATGGAGCAAACAAGAGTACACATTTCTTCATACACCCAAGTGAACAAGAAAATCAGTTTTTGAAGTAGAGGATAGAGAATTGGATTATTAAGACAAAAAGAAACATGAAATATTCAAATTCAGCTCTGTAACTAACTCCATGGAGCACTTCCTGAGAGGTCAATAGTTTTTCAGCTAATCAAGGAATTCCCCACATTTTATGGAACCTTAAGTTTCACTACCACGTTCAAAATAGTCTGCTACTAGCTGCTGCCCTGAGCCAGATTAATCCAGTTGATGCCTTCCCAACCTAATCTGCAGGAATCATTTTAATATTATCCCCTCACCTGTATCTTCCACACAGTTTCTGTACATTCTTTATTTTTACTTCTACACTGCAAACAAAAGGTCAGCTACTTGATCAAGCTGAAGTTACAAGCCACTTCTTAAATAAGGCAGCAGTTTAACATATTATTAGGACAGCTACTTGATCAAGTTAGAAGCCACTTCTTAAAGAAGGCAGCAGTTTAACATATTTTTATTAGGACAGCTACTTGATCAAGCTGAAGTTAGAAGCCACTTCTTAAATAAGGCAGCAGTTTAACATATCTTTATTAGGACAGCTACTTGATCAAGCTGAAGTTAGAAGCCACTTCTTAAAGAAGGCAGCAGTTTAACATATCTTTATTAGGACAGCTACTTGATCAAGCTG
>Ga0123353_10015881_pt1 | contig 10972 bp, 9 predicted proteins | sample TergutLab28metaG_3_FD_92763 | JGI IMG/M metagenome (GOLD analysis project Ga0123353, IMG submission 92763) | Labiotermes labralis P3 segment gut microbial communities from Petit-Saut dam, French Guiana - Lab288 P3 | ecosystem: Host-associated > Arthropoda: Insects > Digestive system > Gut ... | reverse complement strand
CCCGGGAGCTCGGCTGCGCCGTTGACCGGGACGCTATCGTCGACGGCGGAGACGACGCCGATTGCGCGCGCAAGTCCGTCAGCCTCATCCGCGAAGGCAGGGGCGACGTTCTTATGAAGGGGATACTCGAGACGGGGACTTTGCTGAAGGCCGTGCTCGACAAGGAATCAGGCATAAGAGCTTCCGGTGTAATGTCGCATTTAGCAATGGTGGAAGTGCCCCGCTACCATAAGGCTATCTTCGTCACCGACGGGGGCATCCTTACTTATCCTACATTGGCGCAAAAAGCCGATATCGTCCGCAACGCCGTGTCCTTCTGCAACCGGTTGGGGCTTAAGCGTCCCTATGTTGCGGCGCTGTGCGCAAGCGAGTCGGTCAGCGACAAGATGCCCGAGACGTCTGATGCCGCCTTGTTGCAGGAAATGTGCAAAAGAGGGGAACTGGGGGACTGCTTGCTGGAAGGCCCTGTATCATTTGATATAGCCATAGACCCTGAATCCGCTAAAGTTAAGGGCTACAAGGGCGAAATAAGCGGAAAGGCCGATATACTGCTGCTCCCGAATATAGCGGTGGGCAACGTCCTGGTCAAGGGTCTGATTTACTGGGGCGGCGCAAAAATGGCCGGCTGTGTGCTGGGCGCAAGGGCGCCTATCGTCCTGGTCTCCAGAGGGGCGTCGGCGGAGGAGAAGTTTTTATCGATAGTGCTTTGCATGAGTGGAGGTTAGGATCCTATGGATTATTTGATTTTCGTGATAAACCCCGGCTCAACGTCGACTAAGCTCGCGCTCTACGAGAATGAAACCGAACTGCATAAGGATACTATTACCCATCCGAGCGGTGAAATGGAAAAATACGGCAGCCTGGTCGATCAAATACCGGCGCGGCTCGCGATGGTGCTCGACTGGCTCGAAAAGCATTGCCGCAAGCAAAAGGAGCTGTCCTGCGTTATGAGCAGGGGCGGGCTTTTCCCCCCGCTGAAGACCGGCGGCTATCTTGTGAACAAAACAATGCTCGATTTAATAATGAGCGGCACGCTTTCGCCGCATGCGGCCAACCTCGGCGCGGTGCTTGCCCATGAGGTAGCCATGCTCAGTGGCATAAACGCCTATATCTACGATGCCGAGTCGGCAAGCGAGTTCCCGCCCGTCGCCAGGATCACGGGCATGAAGGAAGTCGAGCGCAAGAGCTTTTGCCATGTGCTCAATAGCAGGGCCGTTTCAATGAGATATTCAAAAAGCCTGGGAAGGCGGTATGAGGACATGAACCTGATCGTCGCCCATTTGGGTGGCGGTATCACTATGAGCGCCCATTTAAAAGGTAAAATCGTCGAGTCCCTGTCGGATGACAGCGGGCCGTTTGCCCCGGAGCGGGCAGGCAGTGTACCGCTATTGGATGTAATAGAGCTATGCTACAGCGGAAAATACACAAAACAGGAAATGATAAAAAAGGTGCGCGGAATGGGAGGGCTCAGGGATCTTCTGGGCACGTCTGACGGCCGCGAGATCGCTGAAATGGTAGATTCAGGCGATGAATACGCCGCGCTGGTCATGGAAGCGCAGGCATATCAGGTCGCCAAGGGGATTTTCCTTGTCGCCCCCCCGATGATGGGGGAAATAGACGCCATCATACTCACCGGAGGACTGGCGCACAACAAATTCCTGGTTGATAACGCCAGAAAATACATTACCTGCCTGGCCCCGGTGGTGGTCCTTCCCGGCGAGTTCGAAATGGAGGCGCTGGCGCTGGGGGGCCTCCGGATACTTCGCGGCCAGGAAAGCGTCAATGAGATGTGATGAGCTTTTGAAATAAACAAAGCAAAAAGCTGCGTACAGGTATTGCACTTCGCTATACCTGTACGCAGTTCTTTTTGGTATGGGTTTATCGGATCAATCCGGTGTGTGGAGCAGGTGACTGCGGTCGGTGTATGTCGTGTGCAGGAGCGAATGGGAGCGGTGACCGTTAGGTTCGCCGAGGTATTCCTCATAAAGTGCCTTAACGGAAGGGTTCTCATGCGATTTGCGGATATGAAGGCCCTTGTCCTCGGTATAGACTGCGGTCAGGCGCTTATCCATCTTTTTCCAGTTTTTGATCGGGTTTCCGCCCCCGCCGATACAACCGCCGGGGCATGCCATCACCTCGATAAAGTGATAATCCGCTTCACCGGCGCGTATTCTGTCCATCAGTTTCCGGGCGTTGCCCAGGCCGTGGGCAACCGCTACTTTTACATCTAAGTCTCCCACAGAAACGACGGCTTCCTTGATCCCGGAAAAGCCCCGGACGCCTGTAAACTCAATGTGTTCCAGCGTCTCGCCGGTGACGATCTCGTAAACCGAGCGAAGCGCGGCTTCCATAACGCCGCCTGTCGCGCCGAATATCTCGCCGGCGCCGGTGCCGATGCCGAATGTCAGGTCGAAATTGGTGTCAGGCAGCATGCTGAAGGATATGCCGCTGCTGCGGATCATGCGCGCCAGTTCCTGCACCGTCAACACCGCGTCGGTATCGCGCAGGCCGAAGCGCCCCATTTCCGGGCGGGCCGCCTCAAATTTCTTTGCGGTACAGGGCATGATCGAAACGCTGTAGATATCCTGTGGCGCCTTGCCGATCTTTTCGGCGTAATACGTCTTTATCAGCGCGCCGAACATCTGCTGCGGTGATTTACAGGTAGACAGGTGCGGGATCAAATCCGGGTAATATGTCTCGCAGAATTTGATCCAGCCGGGCGAACAGGAGGTGATCATCGGCAGCGTTCCGCCGTTTTTCAGACGGTTGAGCAGCTCGGTCCCCTCTTCCATGATAGTCAGGTCCGCGGTGAAGTCGGTGTCGAACACTTGATGGAACCCGATCCTCTTGAGGGCAGTCACAAGGCGGCCGGTGCTGATGGTGCCGGGCGCCTCTCCCAGTGCCTCGGCAAGGGTGATCCGAACCGCCGGGGCTACTTGAGCGACGAGGAGCTTACTGGGGTCGTCCATGGCGCGCCAAATCTTCTGCGTGTCGTCGCGGATGGTCAACGCGCCGGTCGGGCAAGCCTGTACGCACTGTCCGCAAGTTATGCAGACGCTATCGCCAAGCGACCTGTCATAAGCGGGCGCGAAGCTCACTTTGAAACCCCTGTCCGCCTTGGCAAGGGCATGTACGGTTTGGATCTCTGAGCAGGCGTACTTGCAGCGCCCGCAGACAATGCATTTGTGCGAATCGCGAATTATGGACACAGAGGACTGGTCTTTTTCATTGAGGCGCGGCGCGTAGGGATAGCGCGGCGTATGCACGAAATGCAGCTCTTCCGAAACCGTCTGCAGTTCGCAGGTCCCGCTGCGGTCGCAGTGCAGGCAGTCCTGGGCGTGACGCGCCAGTATCAGTTCAAGAACATTTCTGCGGGTGCGCTGGACCCTCGGAGAGTGTGTGCGGATCTCCATGCCCTCCTCCGCAGGATGGGAACAAGCCGGAACAAGCCGCCGCGCTCCAACAAGCTCGACGACGCAGATACGGCAATTCGCTTTGACGTCCTGGTCAGGATGATAGCACAAGGTCGGTATATAGATGTCAAGCTGTGTCGCAGCGTCCATAACTGTCGCGCCATCTTCCACCTGAACCGGCATACCGTCAATTTTAAGATTGATCATTTTTTGCTCCCCCTTTCGATGGCTTTCAGATATTCGCCCCTGAAATTATGCGCGCTGGAAATTACCGCGATAGAGGAGCTTTGCCCAAGCCCGCACAGGGAGGCAACATTCATGGTTTCCGCCAAGTCTTCCAGTAACTCCAGATCTTCCATTTTCCCTGCCCCGCTGCGGATCCGCTGGATTATTTCATATATGCGGATGTTGCCCTCCCGGCACGGGGTACATTTACCGCAGCTTTCCTCGATGAAGAACCACATGATGTTTTCCACAATGTCAAGTATTTCGAGGTAGTCGTCAAAAACCATAATAGTGCCGGTGCCAAGAACAACGTCAGCCTGTGCGCAGGAATCGATGTCCATTCTCAGGTCGATCTGGCTGGGGTTGATGAGGCTGCCGGACTGCCCGCCGAGCAGGAACCCGACCAGATCCTTACCGTCTTTCACGCCGCCGTGCGCTTCGAAAATATCGCGCAGGCTGGTTCCCATAGGATATTCAAACACGCCTTTTTCAGCAATGTTGCCGCAAAGCGTAAACACCTTAGTGCCGGTGCAGTTCGGAGTGCCGATTTTGTTGAACCATTCACCGCCTTTCTGGATGATAACAGGAACGCTGGCCAGCGTCTCGACATTATTAACTACAGTGGGTTTCCCGTAGAGGCCTACCAGGCCGGGATAGGGAGGCTTGAATCGCGGTTCGCCGCGCCTGCCTTCCATTGACTCAATAAGCGCGGTTTCTTCGCCGCAAACATACGCGCCGCCGCCGGATACGACCTCGATATCGAAGCTGAAGTCCGAACCCATGATGTTTTTGCCCAGAACTCCTGCTTTCCTCGCGTTTTCCAGCGCCTCTTCAAGCACCGGGAATATATAGGGGTATTCGAAACGCAAGTATATGAAGCCTTTATCCGCGCCTACTGCGTACCCGGCAATAGACATGCCTTCAATAACGCTGTGTGGGTCGCCGGACAGCACGACCCGGTCTTTGTTTGTCCCGGGCTCGCCTTCGTCCGCGTTGCAGATGACATATTTCTGATCGGACGGCGCACTGGCCACATAGGCCCATTTCCTCCCTGTAGGGAAGCCCGCCCCTCCGCGGCCTCTCAGCTTGGAAGCGTCCATTTCGCCGATTACGCCTGCAGGCTGCATGCTCAACGCTTTTTTGAGCGACTCATAGCCGTCTCTTTTCTGGTAGTCCTTAACGCTGACGGGATTGACAAGGCCGATATTGCGCAGAACGATTTTTGTTTCATGTAACATTATTCCATGTCCCCCCTCTGGTAGTCTTCCATGAGCGCCGCGGCCCGGCCAGGCGTGAGATCCTTGTACACCTTATCGTTTACCAGAATCGCGGGGGATTGGACACATACGCCGAGACACTGGCAGTATTCGAGTGTAAACATGCCGTCGGCTGAAGTTTCGCCGGGCTGGATGCCCAATGTTTGGATGATGGCGCGCATAACCGCACGCGCCCCCGTGACATGGCAAGGCGCGCTCTCGCACATCCTTACCAGGAACCGGCCCCTTGGGTTTGGCGAAATCATAGCATAAAAACTGATGTACTCATAAAGCTCCGCTTCAGGTATCCCGGTTTCCCCGCTGATGATAGTTGCTACCTCTCGCGGGATGGAATTGAAGGTGATCTTCTGTACATCCATCAAAATTCGCATGAGCTGGTGCGGATGCTCGTGGTAGCGTTGTGCTATGGCGGCGATGTCCCGTTTTTTCTGCTCGCTGAGCTTTTCGCCCGCCATTGTTTGAGTTTGCATTCTTTCACTTCCTCTCATATTTGTTGACGTCCCTGCGCAAATTTACGCACGACCATACTTAAGGACTTCCTGAGAATAAACTATATTCCCGGGCAGCCCCTCATTATGCCAGGTGTGCCCTGACTTGGCATAAGAACAACCGATATGCTATAACATTTTTGGGGTATTGTCAACATCTTCTCCGCGCTATTTTTTGTATAAATTACGCTGAAAATACATAACGAAAAACCTATGTCGCGTCCATTCCAAATATAAATGGAAAAATTTACTCTTTGTTCACATTTTCTGTGCTATACTTTGAGTGGTCATTAAACTTTTATTGAGAGAGAAGGAACTTATGGATTACAAGATTGTTGTTGATAGTGGCTGTGACATGACTCCACAACTGGCGGAGCGGCTGGGAGTGACGTCAGTTGTCCCGATGACTATGATACTTGGATCAAAGGAGTACGTGGACGACGAAACTCTGAACTTGCCCGGATTTATGGCCGATATGAAGGCATGTACTGAGAGAGTAAGCTCCGCCGCGCCGTCACCATTCGCTTTTATGGAAGCAATCGGGTCGGCGATCAACTCGTTCGTGGTGACAATATCCAGCCAATTATCCGCCTCTTATGAGAACGCCCAACTGGGCAAGGAATTAGCGAAGGAAAACGGCGCCGCCAACGTCCACGTTTTCGATACAAAGAGCGCTTCAGCCGGGGAGGTACTCGTTGCGGTCAAGCTCCGCGAGTTGCTATCAAATGGCATACCAAAAGACCAGATTGTTAGTTTGGTTAACCACTTTATCGACAACATGAAAACATATTTTGTCCTTGAACGGCACGATAACCTCATAAAGAACGGCCGGCTTAATAAAATCACCGGGAGAATAGTCCAGACCCTGAATATAAAGCTGATCCTTGGCTCGGACGGCAACGGCAACATCGCGCTGTTCGAGAAGCCGCGCGGGACGGAGCAAATGCTGGACAGGATCGTTTCGCTCATTAGAAAAAGCAATAGGCCGACGAGCGGGGAAAACATGGTCATTTGCCACTGCAATAACCTGCCCCTTGCCACCCGGGTATCGGGAGTGATCAGGGGGCAGTTTGATTTCAAGGAGATTTTCGTCATCCCGACAAGGGGTCTCATTTCCCTTTATGCAGACGATAGAGGCATTGTCATGGCTTTCTGATAAGGATGATCTTTTATGGCGGAAAAGTCGAAAACATCAGATCGGGACAAGGCGCTTGTAAATATCCTGGAGCGGATTGGCGGCGAGCTCCAAAGACAGGGTGATGTGCTGGAGGATGTCATCAAAAATCAGGATGAGCTTTCCAGGGAGTTGCGTTCCGCGGAGTTCCAGTTCGGCGCACAGCAAGGCGCGTGTGAAAAATCGATCGACAAGATAAGCGGAACGATTTCCCACTATCGTTCGGGTATGTTAAGCCTTGTAAACGAACAGGACCGTATCAATGAGAGCCTGAAAGACATGCGCAGAATGATACACGATACCAATTTTGCGCTTGAAACGTCGAACCAGACAATGGCCGTTGTGAACGAACGGGTCAGCGCCCAGGACAAGGCGATGCGCGATTACTATGAGCATTCGCTCAAGCAGGAGGCAGCGACCCAAAAAGGGATCGCCAACACAGAGCGTACTGTTTATAAACTGCACACGGACACCGAAAAACGCATCATAGAAATTCATAAGGAGAACCAGGCGCAACTCGAGAAGCTCCAGCAGGATACGATGAGGCGCCTGTTAACTTTGGACGGGATAGATGCGGCCCTCAACACGCTCCTTATCCGCACCGAACCGCCGGAAAAGAAGCCGCTTGTGTTTATCCGCATGTTCAAGAAGCTAGGCGTATTCTTCCGTGTAACGCTGCCGGTGTTCCTGAAGAAAGTGTTCATCCTGCCTGAGCAATAGGCTCAAAACCCGGTCAATCACGGCGCCGCCGCGATTCACAACCCTCACCCCTCGGGGGCGCAGACCAGCGCCATCCAACCCAACATGCGCTCGCGGATGATCGTGAAAGGCGCGGAGCCGAAATCAAGAATAAAACGATGGAACTCTTTTAGATAGAAATTTATATGCATAGTGTTTTCGGCTTCTTCCAGGAGCAGAGAAATCTCAATGAACCCCAGGATGTATGGCATATACAGCAGGGGGTTTCCTATTACTGTCTCGTAAAGCTCCCCAATCACGACCTGGTCATCGATGCCTATCCCCGCGCAAAATGATGTGATCTCACCAATACCCCAGCCGAGAGCGTTGACACCCAAGTCTATGCGCCCCATGAGCAGCAAATCATATATTTTTGAAGCCCTGAGCAGTTCCGCCTCGACTTCGGGCAAGCCGGCGTAGGAATAGCTCATCATCTCCGCATAAGTAGCCCAACCTTCGTCGTAGCCCATGTTCTCCAAGGAAACACGGATGGGGTGAGGCGAATGCTGAAGCGTGTAAACCGTCTGATACATATGCCCGGGATAACCCTCGTGGGCCAAAATGGTGAATAAAGACAGATTATCCGTAGTTTTAGGCGGGTTGATATAGATAACATTGTCATCAAAGCAGTCAATTGCCGGCGACAGGTAAAACGCCGGACTGACATACTCCCTGAGGCTCTCATGCACCTCGCGAACAACGTGCCTTGTCTCCGTTATACCCGGAAAATCAGTGGCAATGGCTTTTTGAAGTTTTGCAAGATAAGCCTCGGGCGTATCGTCGGCGATTTGACCAATGTCGCCGCTTTCACTCATCTTCAAGTATTCCGGGTTCTTGTTGATAATCGAGATCATGTTCGCGAGCGTGCTATCCATCCACTCATCCAATAAGGCGTCAACGCCTTCCGGCGACCTGTCCGAACCGGTCTTGTACTGCAAATACGCCGCAGCATACTCCGAGCCGTCAGGAAAATCGGACAAACCGCCCTGATGCGCGCCGATTCCGCGCAGTTCCCGCATTGCGCTTAATAGGGCGTCGTATGCGGGCAGGACATTGCCCAGAACGAGGTTCCGGTTCTGCAGTTTAAACTCATCGCGCCGGGCCTCGCTAAGCCCTTCGTACCTATCCATCCTGTCGTTGAATACGACGATCAGCAGATTGTCATGACGGTTGCTTAAAAAGCTTTCGCAATTCTCGATGACTATATCAGCATTATATTCGCTCAGGAAAAAGCCAAGCCTGGAGCGCTCGCGCTCAAATTCAATGATCTCGTTGAAAAACCGTTGCGTGTCCTCCAGAAGCTGGAGGTAAATCTCGATGTCAGCCACAGTCCGGAAGTTAAACTCCGCCAGTAGGATAGGCAGTTGAGCCTGGATGCCGTCGATAGGGCGGATATATCCGCTGTAATAGGCGTATGTCTCCCTTCTCTCCATTATACTGATAAGCTCAAGGTCACGTATCAGGATGTCGTATACGTTTTGCTGGTCGAGGCTCAAGTCTTCGTATCGAAACCTTTTAAGCTTGTCATATAGCTCGATGTTGTCCTGAATGTCCCGCTTGATGGTATCAGGGTTCGCAACCTCTCCGAAGGTCGGGGTCGGCCTTTCTATACCAAGGCTCTCAGGATCTGCAAGGAAGAAATTCATTGTGAGGGCGTCGGCGGTCACCCATTGCGAAAAAAGCTCGTCCATAAGCAAAGTAAAATCATCGTCGCCTTTTCCCGGGGGAACCGGGTTTGTGACCGGCGGGACCGGAGTCGCTACCGGCGGGATCGAGGCTTCCCACGGCGGCTCCTGATTTTTGCAGCCGCCCAGGAACCCAGCGCATACAGAAAGGGCGATGAGTAAGCAAACCAAGCGGCGAATGTTTGTTCTGAGCACGATCATATACACCCCCAATTGACAGACCACTTAGCGAAGGGAAAAAATACAGGACGGAATGAGGAATTCGCGCATTACTCCCGCCCCCTATATATTGAAACGGAATTGAATGACGTCGCCGTCAAGGACGATGTATTCCTTGCCTTCGAGCCTGAAAAGGCCTTTTTCTTTTACCTTTGCCATGGCGCCGAGCTCACTGATGCTTTCGTATTTCACTACTTCCGCGCGTATGAACCCCCGCTCGATGTCCGAATGTATCTTTCCAGCCGCAACCCTGGCGTTTGTCCCTTTTTCTATCGTCCAGGCCCGGACTTCATCCGCTCCGACCGTTAGAAATGAGATAAGCCCTAAAAGCCCGTACACAGCCTTGGCAAGAACTTCGACTCCTGGTTGGACGATGCCCATATCCTCCATGAATAATTGCCTGTCTTCTTCCGGCAGCCGGCTTATTTCAAGTTCGGCTTCCACGCAGAGTTCAAGCACCGGGGTGTTTAACGTGAAACATTGAGCGCGTAAAGACCCGGAGTTCGGCCAAACTTTTGACTCCCACTGGTTTTCATCGAGGTTGACTACGGCAAGCCGCGGCTTTTCCGTGAGAAAAGCAAAGCTTCGCACCGCTGTTCGCTCATCCTCGGACAGTTCCATGTCTTTTAGGGCGCCGCCATTCTCGAGCCAGTTGAAGCAGCGGTCCAAAAGCGCCAGCTCCGCTTCATGTTCCTTCGTTATCTTCTTGCCGGCCTTGATTCGCCCGACCCTTTTTTCTATCATCTCAAGATCTGCAAATAGCATCTCCATTTCGATAGCTTCCAGGTCCCTGGAGGGATCGATGCTATCCAGATCGTGTATGACCGACCCGGACTCGAATGCCCTTATCACATGCACCAGCGCGTCGCAAGTCCGCACATCGTTAAGGAACTTGGCGGCGCCTGAATGCTTTCCGTCGTCGGAAACGGAGAACCCGGCGACATCGATGTATTCTATCTTTGCATAAGTCGTCTTCTTTGGCTTATACAGCTCGGACAGAAAGTCGACCCGCTCGTCCGGCACGAATCCTGTACCGATATTGGCAGAGCCTTTGCCTCCTGCGGCTGCCGCACCGCCATCCCTTCCCGTCAGTAGATTAAACAGGGTCGTTTTCCCCGTTTGGTTAAGCCCGACAAGACCTATTTTCATGCATTCTCCTCCTTGCCTGGTGGCCCCTCCCGGAAAACACCTGCTGGTGTAGCGTATGCGCTATCTAGCGACACTTCTGAAACGCCAGCCTTTCATCGCCGTCTTCGAGCCAAATAGTCCCGCAGTAGATGAAACCCAGCCTTATCAGCAGGTTGATCATCGGCGCATTGTCGCGGTGCGTATCGATCCTGAGATTGCCACAGTGCTTAAGGCACCACTCAATGCAAAAGGCGCCCGAGCCTTGACCTTCAACGCCGCGGGCCCTCGCAATGCGATGTATTACGCCGTAAGGCTCGTCATTTAGCCATCGCCCGTCGATTTCCGCATACGTTGGGTCGATCTCGATGTTGAAGTAGAACACGGCGGCAATCGCTTCGTCGCGGACGCAGACGTAGCTGAGTCCATCCACAATGTCCTCATCTATGATTTCCCGCGCCGGGTGGTCGTCCCGCCACTGGTCGGGGTTGCCGTTTTCGCGCATGAAGTTCCGGGCGTCGGCATAGATTTGGCAAACTGCCTCCAGGTCGCTTTTCGTTGTTCTACGTATAATCAACTGCTGTTCTCCTAATAACTAATTTAGCCATACTGCGGAATACCAGTTCTG
>Ga0123353_10015880_pt1 | contig 10972 bp, 5 predicted proteins | sample TergutLab28metaG_3_FD_92763 | JGI IMG/M metagenome (GOLD analysis project Ga0123353, IMG submission 92763) | Labiotermes labralis P3 segment gut microbial communities from Petit-Saut dam, French Guiana - Lab288 P3 | ecosystem: Host-associated > Arthropoda: Insects > Digestive system > Gut ... | reverse complement strand
CGCGCCACCCCCGGCCAAGGGACCGTCCTTCTTCATCGATCCCGATGAACGGGTCAAGATCAATGTGAACGTGATTTTCGACCCGGAAAAGGGCGACATCATGGCCGCTTCCTTGCCATCCTTGACCGACGATAGCATGTTCCAGGACCTCCGCGTAATGACGGAATCGTTCTGGTTCACGAAACCCGCTTATGGGCGCGTTTCAGACTATCGTCGCCAGTGTATGCAGTGGATCAGACTAGCCAATGGCCAGGTCGTGGACCGAATCAAGATGCGCGCCCTCATCATAATGAACCATCTCAAAGACTGGACGCTCAGGGACACGGACGGCAAGAAGGTTGAACTCGGATTCATTGACGGCAGGTTGGATGACCAATCCGTGGACAAGTTCTTGTCGCTTAATTCGTCGATCGTTGACGTAGTCATGACGGAGATGGAATCTACTTGCGGACTGAGTTAGGATGACAGATGGCACGAACTAGGACGAAACCAGTCGAAGACGCGAGCATGGAAAGCGTGATCACGCTTGCAAGGCTTGGCATGAGGCAAGAAATGCTCGAAATGTTCGATAGGGTGTTGGAAGCCGAAGCACACCCGATGGTGAAATTTGCATCAGCGATGTTAGAAGAGATGAAAACGTCAGCGCGCATCGCCGCATGGTCTAAGGAGGGCGACGACGCCATGGCGAGAAAAGCGCTTGAATCATTACGGAGGACGTTGCTCAATGTGGCTTCTGCAACGTCCTCCGTGGCCGAAAAGATCACCCACATGCTTGATGTGGAGGGTGGCACAATGCCTGTCCACGCTGCGGCTGGTCTTACAAGTAAGACGATAGAGGGTCTTGAAGCTGCAATTAAAAATTTACATAAGACGTATGAAACGCTCGCAGGTGCCGCCGACAAAATCACAGAGGACTGATCGTTTATACATCGACTTCTTATGGCGGAAAACGAATTCCAAGGAGATCACGATGGCAACGGAAGTCAAACTCGGTCCTGTCCAAACGCGCAGAATAGAAGCGGCGGCAGTCACGGTCGCTCAACGTCTCAAAGAAGAGGGACGTACATTCGACCAAGTGTTTGGTGAGGACAAAGATCAGGATTTCATGTTCTTCGACGCCTTCATGGGCACAGACGTGTTCGACATGGTTGATGGTCTGCTTACCAAACACATCAAGGAAAACGGGCTTGACGTGAGCACATATCGATCTAAGTCCCAGGCGGAGGACAAGGTGATAGACGCCATCTGGGACGTCGCGGTTCCAGCCGCGAAGAGATGGTGGGAAGACAACGCCAGGACCGCCTCCATCTCCTTTGATGAAGATGGCGACCCGATCTTTGATTCCGTCTACCGTGACAGTCGCGTGGCTTCGTACGGGCCGATGTCCGGCGAGGTCGTGGTGTTCACCGGCGACGGGAAAGTGCACGGCAAGGAGTTTTCCCGCGCACAACTTACCAAGATGGCGATTGAATCTGGCGCGACCGCTGTGCACTCGTCCATCACGAAGGATACCACGCTCCTCGTCGCCGCAGACCCGAATTCCGCGTCCAACAAAGCCCGTAAAGCGCGTGAGCGCGGCGTCAAGGTCATTTCCGTGGGCGAATTCATCGAGACATGCTCCAGTGGCACGAAAAGCGGCGTGGCGTCGACTGTTGTTTCTGCCTTGTCCACCGTGGCGAATAGGCTCGCCGCGTTGAAGGACGTGTCATATGACGAAAAGCAAGTAGCGTTTCACACGATTGTCCCCATCATCATAAACAATGAAATAAAGAAGATCGTGGGGTGCGAGGACTTGGTGGGCGATTATGGTCATTTGAAAAAGGGAGTGCGCCGTAGTAAGGAGGCATTCCAAAGATTCGAAAGCGGCAAGCAGAACCTTGAAAGGGTAGGAATAGATGGTCTGCTAGAGCGGGTAATGAACATAGCGAGCACAAAGGGGGCTAAATGGGGAGTGTATCACGGCGGACCGTACCCATGGATTACAAAAAGTCGCAGAAAATTGACGCAGATGGTGACAGAGGAATTCAACAGGATGCTTGAAGTCATTGGCTACAATCTGCGCGATACGCAACCGACAGGTACAGTAGCCGCTCTCAAAGACGCCACAAACAAACTCGCGAATAGGCTCGCCAGTCATTACCTTGTGCTGGATGACGACCGGGCGTTCCCTATGCCGGACGACATTATAAATTCCAGCGACTGGGCTAAGGCGCGTTGGCATCTGGAGAATGCCTTGCGGCGTTCGAAACTGCCGGAAGGAAACGCGAAAGAGGCCGGAGAGAAGATCAACATCCTCGAAGATTCAAGGAATACGTTGTACGGTTTTACGCAAATGAGAGCAGGCGACCGCAAGAAGATGGGTACCGACTTCGACAGAATTGAGCAGATGCGGAAAATGCTTCAAGAAATCAAGAATGCGTTGATCACGAAATTCCCGACGTTGGCAGAGGACGATGTACTATGAACGAGATCGCTTCCGCTTTGTCTAACGTCGCCAACAGGCTCGCTTGGAAGGGAAAGCCGAAGCCCCCAATGCGAGACAGCGACGACCCACGCGACCAATGCCACATGGTGTGGGACATTGCGATGGAGAACCTGACCGAACATTACTACAAGGTCGATCCGCAACCGAAGCGCAACTTCTTCACAGACGAGGAATGGAACAACCGGGAGATGCCGAGACCGGGTCCTACCCGCGCCGATTATATCGCCAATTTCTGGGATTATTTCCGTAACGGTCTTGGCAGGGGAAACATCAATCCGACCGCTGAGACCGTGTCCAAAGCGAAGGAGGTTTCTGACGACCTCATCCGCAAGATTGGTGACAAACAGGGCAAGGATGAACTTTGGGCAATCATCCAGCCAGTCATCATGGGTCTGATTGAAGACTGTCGGTGGTGGGTGAAAAAGGAGGCACACGTGGCTAAGAGGAAACGGTCTGAAAAAGATCAAATAGACATGGAAGACGCGCCGGTATGGGAGCGCAAATTATTCCTCCTCACGGAGGAAGACCACAACGGATGGAATGATTTCAAGAAGAAATACGACGCTCAGTACGCCCGTCTCAACAACGCCGATCTCGACGCCATTGATGAAATTGAATGCTTCGTTGACGGCATCAAGGATGTACAAGAAGAAATGAAAGAGGAACCCGGAATTGACTGGGACTATTTCGTCGAGCACGTTGATGACGCTGTGCGCGGGGCAGACGGTGAAGACCCGTTTGACGACGATTGAGTTGTGACAGACTGAATCGAGAAAAGATGTCCACGCAGAATCAGATGTTCGTGTGCGACGATAAGGCGACGGTCGTTGAGGTAATTTGCGGAGGCGGTCGCGGAGAATTGTCTTGCGACGGAAAGCCGCTGGTCGCCTTGACGGAAAATACGTCAGACAGCACGAAGGAGAAGCACGTTCCGGTGGTTGAGTTCATCGGTGGATATTGTAAGGTAAGCGTGGGCGCGGAACCGCACCCCATGACGCCAGAACACTACATCATGCTCATTGAAGTAATCTCAGGAAGTCAAACGCACCGCCAGAACCTAAATCCGGGAGACAGTCCGGTAGCGTGTTTCCTTCTCTCGACCGCCACTACCGTCACGGCTCGTGCCTATTGTAATCTCCATGGCCTGTGGTCAGATTAAGATTTCATGTCCTTGTCGAATACTCGACCGACGCCGAAAATCAACAACACGAAGAAGGTCACGACAACCGCTCCAACGATTGCTCTGAAAATCCCTTCTTCGGGGTCTTTTGAATAAAAGAAATAACTAAAGCCGATAAGGGATACTATCGCGATTTGCCCCATGATACACCTCCTTCTACTATCAAAGTCCACGCAGACGGATTCTAAAAATGTCCGAGGACACACTAAATAAACTATCCGGGTTCGCGAAGAAGCAAAATAAGGGCGCGGATAGGTTTTATAAAGACCAGAAGAAGTCGGACAAAGCCGAACTTCGTTGGCTTAAAGACATCGCAGGGTCCCTTGACGACATCCGGAAGACCGTTGCCGGGGGTCGCGGTAGCGGAGTTGGTCGCGGCCCTGGACGTGTCGGACGTGGCGTCCCGCGCAATATGCAACAGGGCGGGATGATCAACGAACCCGCCTCCGGATATCGTCAGGTTGCCGGGAAGACTGCTGGGTCCGGTCGTCTTACCGCCGCGCAGATCGCCAACCGTCTCTCTAAGGCAGAGCTTGGTGCCACGAGGGAGATGGGTCTGCTCGAATCCGCCTTGGAGCGGAAGCGTCGGGCATTAGAGGCGTCCAATATCTCCAACGTGGATGTAACGGGACTCGTCCAAGCGGCTCAGAAACATATCTCCACCCTACAAACCGTCCGTACCATGGGTGACGACGCCAAAGATGCGTCCGTCAAGGCGTCCAAGGCTGTCGCGGATGCCGCCGGAGAGAGCAAAAAGGCCATCAATGACCTTGCGAGACAGTTAGAGGGTCTGTCCACGACGGGCGCATTAGGGGAATTGTCCCGCCAGGTTAGTACGCTTGCGCGGGATGTGAACAACGACGCCAAGGGTGCATTCGAAGGACTTCTCGAAGCAATCAAAGCAGTAAACGATGTCAAACTCAGCATTGAGGTTGGTGGACTGGAACAAGCGGCACTGGGATTGGACCGTCTGCTCACTGGGGTCCAGAAACTGTCTGAGAAGTTCCAAGGTGTCTCTCAGGATGCTAAGGACATGGCGAAAGTCATCTCCGAGGCGAAAGTCGGTGATGTATCGACTGCCACGAAGTCCAGTGCCACGCCCGGAAGACCGCAAGTCAGCGGCGGGGCGAAACCAATCTCCCTCAGTCAAGACACAATAGGCAAAATATCATCCGCACTAAACAAGGAACTCAAATTCTTCCGTGACGCCATGAAAGTCACTGGTGGACCAACGGTCCATCGAGAAGGAAACAGACTCACAAAGAAGCAACTGCAACAGAGCGGAGACAAAGCGACGGATAAAACCGTCGCCGCAAGCGTTGATTTCAGCGAGTTGCTTGGATTGCCGCAACAGACAGCTTCGGCGATCAAATCGGCACTCAAAGGTTCAAATGACGATTTGATAGAAGCGCAGCGCGAGTACATGGGCGCAATCGTTGACGCGATACGCTCATTCAGGCCGGAGGTTGGTGCATCTACGACGCTTGACGATTCGTTTGTTAAAGCGTCTACGCAGAGTGCCAAATGGGGCAGAGGCGCGTATCTAGAACTTGAAGACATATCGACTTTGCTCGGTCCAGTCGCCGATATGGGACACGAGGCTACCAAAGCGCGCTCAATCTACACGCATGACATTCACGTAGTCGAATCTTTGGAAATCGTTGTTGACAAACTGAACGACATCAGAAGATCAATCGAAAATTCGTCTATAGGACCAGGATATACAACCACATCAACCAATGAGTTGCGCGATCGCTCGGCAGATATGGCGCGCGAAGCGCTTGCGTTGAACAATGCGTCCAGCGGGAGAGGTACACCTACGTCAACATCAAGGTCGCCAACAGGTCCAAGTACACCAACTGGTGCTAGCGGAATTGGTGGACTGAGTGGCAGAGCATTAAACGTGATGGCCGTTCAACGCGTACTCAGCGAATTTGGCAACATGCTGAAAAGAATGCAGGATGCGGCCAAAAGTCATTCTCAATATAGAGTGGAGGCGCGAGCGGCTGGTCGATCTGGTATGCTTGGTCAGCAAATGTCATTTGGTGGCATTGAAAGAGTGCGTGGTCAGCTTAATCTGACCAGAGAAGAATTCGCGTCATTTGCTCAACTTGCTCAGCAAAGCGCAATGGATGGCGTAATGGGCGTCGATCAAATGACCGATTCTCTGAAAAAATTGCAAGAGGCATATGGTGGCATTCAAACCGACAAATTAAAAGAGATGGTTGACTTAGTAAAGGCAATCCCATCAATTGAACAAGATTTAAAAATCTCAGCATCTGTCGACAGTAAAGCGATGGCTTTCATGGCGGCGGCAGAGACTGGAAAACTTGAGATTTTAATTGATGCTCAGAATGCTGGTCTACTTGGAGGCATATCGACAATTGAACAATCAAATGATGAAAGAATGTTGAATGCTATCCGAAGTGCGGATAAAAATATAGATGATATTAAAGGGATGTTGGCGAGTTATTTTCCTGCGTCCTTAGCCGGTATTGCCAGTTATTTGCAATACGGTGCAGATGCATTTAGCTTCGGATATACTGCTCATACAATGTTTAAAGAAGCTGGTAGCCAGATTAGGAGTATTGTCGGTGTTGCGAGAGGCGGCGGAGGGGCAAGCGCGGCGACGTGGAATGTGGCGAACGCCGGAAACGCAGCATACAGCCAAGTTATTGCAAGCGGAGGGACTAAGGCGGCGGCAACAGCGGCGATGAACGCAGCTACAACAGGATTTACGGGTAATGTCGCCGCCGCCGGAGGACTATCGGGGATTGCCGGTAGTGCACTGTCCGGTGTGGGAATAGCTTTTGCTGCCAACGAAATAGGAAATATTTTGTCAGGTGTTGGCAAACAATGGGAGAATGACGGCAATCGAGGAGGCGCGGCGGCTATGCAATTTGGGGCCGCTGGTGCACGAATAGGTGGTATGGCATGGGGAGGCGCAAAAATAGGCGGATTGGCAGGTACGTTAATTGGAGGGCCTGCTGGTACAGCTATTGGAGGCGCAATCGGCGGATTTGTTGGGGGCGTTGCTGGTTTAGTTTTGTCAATTGGTGATTTAAAAGATGGGTTCAGAAATCTTGGTAGTGCTATCGGAGACTGGTGGAATAACATACCAGATAAAGATGCTTTGCGCAAAATGATGGTCGGATATGGTAGAGCATTAATCGAACAACAAAATAAGTTGCAACAAGCAGCTGTGTCGTATCAAAAGCACACAAAGGCAATAGAAAACGCCGCCAACAGTTTTGTGTCTAAATTACACGGTTTCGGAAATGAAGTCGGTAGTGCGCAGTTGGATAATCTTACCAATATTGGTGGCACCGCTGGCGAATTCCAAACAGCAATAGAACAAATCACGACTTCAACGTCTGGACAATTTAATGCACTAATGAGAGATTTCGGAGCAGTCCGCAAATCTATACTGAGTGACGCCAATTTCAATTCTCGTGAGGGGACGAGAATGCGTCAAATGGCATTACTTAAACTACACAAAGCGGAAATGGAAGCGGCACAAAAATTTGCAAATGACATGGCGCAGGTGGTGTCAAAGGCTATGAATCGCGCAGATGTGCAATTCAATCGTACTGCCATTGATGCTATGAATAAAATATCGGAGGCCATGCAAGGCAATCAATCTGGCAGTATGGCGGATTATATTTCCGCATCTGGAATCGCTCAAAGCACACAACAACTTGCGGCGGCGTTCGATTCAATGAGATTGGCCGTGGAAGTCAATACGAAAATAGAGGAAGAATTTGCCAGTAAACTATCTGAAAAAATAAAAGGAATAGACGAATCTGGAATTGTTGGTAATAAGGCAAATCGTCGCAGATTTATGACCGACGCCGGTGCGGAAACAGATTTTGCTAAAGAACAGATAATTTCTGGCGATGCGTTGTTAAAGGGTAGGTATAGAGAGATAGAGATAATTGAATCTGGTGCGGCCAGATTTGAAGACGCATTTAAGAACAGTGCTATTGCTTTGGAAGCAAGCGTGGCATCTATTAGCGATAGGATTGCAAGAAAAGAGAAAGAACTTGAAGATAAAAATTTGACCAGCGAACAAAGAGAAACCATTAATAGAGAAATAAGGAGTTTGACTAAGACGCGAGAAGATACCAGAAAAGCCATGGATGCCGCCAAAATGGAGGGAGGTAGTTTTGGTGACGTTTTGAAAGCGATGGAAAGTATCGGAATAAAGACTCAGGCCAACGTGGTAGACGCGATGCAAAAAGCCGCCGATGGCGACTATTCCACCATGGTTGGTAATGTGAATTATCGTTCGACCGCAGGTGTCAATGATTTCAATGCAATTCTCAGCGCAATTATGTCTGGGAATGTGGACAAATTCCAAGCAGATGAAGGAGACAGAGCGCGTCTTGGTGCCGTACTGGACATGATTTCTAGAGCAGTTTTGAACAAGAGCGCGACTGACGTTGATGCAATTCATACGTCTGCTGGTTTGACGGCCAATCAGAAAATCGCGCAACAAGTTAAACAGTTGAGATCATTGTCGCTTGATGCATCGGTCGCGACAATGAAAAATCTCGGTCAATCAGTCGAACACATAACTACCGCCACAAATAACACAGTTCAAGCACTTAACAAATTGTGGGAATCTATCGACAACTCGAAAAGAGTTGGAGATGCCACTAAGCGTTTAGATGTATTCAGCGAAGATCGCGAGAGAATGGTCGCGATGGGTGATTCTGCTGGTTTCGAAGCGATGTTTGACACAACAATGGAACGAGTTGCGGCCATCCGAGATGGTATTATTGCGGTTGAGAACGACATAGAGGCACAAATTGGGGCGTTGGAATCTCAGAAGAAGATGATAGTCGGCAGAATTTCTCAAACTACATCTAAGATGATAGAAGGTTTGAATAAAACCGGGATTGACGGCGGTGCGAAGTCGAGCCTGATGTCATTGATGACCGATTTGAACAACAGCGTTGATGACGAAGAGAAATTTATCGCAACTGGCGAGAAATTACGAGACGCGCTATTGAATGCAATAGCCGGAATCAGCGCAGACATTTTCGACGCACAGAACAGCGGAGATGCGGCCACAGCAGATAGACTGACTAGGGAACGTCAGATATTGGAGAGCTCTCTTACAACAGTACAAGGGCAGATAGGTCCACTCAAGCAGCTCAATCAAGCTATTCACGATGCTCCATATAAACGCATGAAGAAGGAGGCAGAAGCGACGAAAGCGGCCATGAATGCCGTATCTGATTCTTTGGGTCTTATCGCGAATCGATTCAAAGAATCGTTCGATGGTCGTGCTTTGCAACATCAAATTGAAGGATTTGGACTTGATTTAGAATTCTTTTCAGAGTGGGGTTCTGACATTCAAATTGCTGGAGCCGCATGGAATGGACTACGTGGTCAAATTACGATGGCAGCGCGTCAAGAACAGGACGCCATCGCCATGCGCACAAAAGCATTACAGATAATGTCACAATTCGGCGCAGATACAACAGAATACAAAGCAGCCGCAGTCGAGTTGGAAAATGCCAACAAATTGATGAAACAAGCTAGAAACAACATAGTAGCATCATTTAAACAAATAGACCAAGCGGCAGAGGTCATAACCCGCCGTGTTGACATACAGATGGACGCTGTACAGTCGCGCAAAGAATTCGTTGAATCAATTGGTGGTGATTTCCAAGAGATATTGAATCTTACCGCGAGGTCGGTCCAACTTGAGCGTAACAAACTCGACATAATGAACTATCAACTTGCCAAATATGAAGAGCTAGCGGCGGCTGGCAATCTGAGTGCGGAAGATTCAATGAAAATGGAGCGTTTACGCGTCGACATTCAGAAACAAGGTTATGCGGTACAAAAGGCCGCGATGGGAGCGCAGAGAGACGCATATGAGAAGTTGTTAGGATATGCATTCGGACAAATACGTAATGCTAGAGGTGCGCGTCGTCAGATGGACGGCGATTGGCGTGCTTTTGGTCGTTCGACCGCCAAATCTCCGGGTGGCATCAATATGCAGAACAGTGGTCGCGTCCAGAACCTCGAAGAACAACAGTTGTCCCGTCTCGCTGGTGGCGGGCAAAACAATGTTGCGAATCGTATGTCGCTTGGTGGTGCGATGAATGCATCAATAGGTGATTTGGCTGGTAAAGCCAAAACTGGAGATGCCGTTCTTGATGTGAATGTGGAACAACGCGATCTGTTGACAGATATTCGAGATGCACTGGTCAACAATGAAACCGCCACGCGCAGAATGGGCGTGGCGTCTGGCAAACATCTCAAAAACATTGACACCAATACTAAAAACAGCGCAAAGACGCCGGCACAAATTGAACACGACAAACGCACAATAGAAAAACACAATAAGATCAACGAATTGGAAAAGAGATATGCGTCGGCAACGTCGGACGCAGAACGGGCGACGATTGCGCGAGAGGTGCGAGATGCACACGATGACTTGAACACGCACAATAACACACCGCCTCCGCCACCTGCTCCAGATGCTACGGTTGTTCAAGCCGCTGTTCCGCCGGTTCCTCCAAAGCCGGTTCATGATGTGGATTCTTTTATGAAAGGTTTCGGGGAAACTAGGACCGCCAGTGTCAGAAATGACATGTGGACAGCATTGAAGGGACATAAAGTTACTAGACACGCATTCCCGAAAACGGAACAAGAAACACAAGATGAAAGACGCATAGAAGCATGGAAGAAACTACAGGCAGCGCAAAGGGCGACACTAACTGGCGGGTATGATATCTCCGGCAGACGAATCGCGCATTCTGGGCAAAATAGTGATGCGGGGAAAGCATTAATCGCGGCATATCAAGAATATAGAAGAATCGACCCAACCTTCAATGGTGGTAATGGCATAACGTACGCAGATTTACAGAATTACAATCTACAGTCGCTACTACCAGCATCTGTTACGCAACCAAATGAAGAAATGAAGCGCGCTTTGGCCGAATACACGACCGAGCGTAACGCCATGCAACCAGTAGCAGGAAGATATAACACAGACACGACACGCGTTGTAGCGGCAGCAAATAAACTCAATGAAGTTTATGCAAAACATGGATATGTTGGCCCGGTGTCTAGTTCTGCCATTAATTCAGGGTCCAACATTGATTGGACACAATCCAGCACTAGTCCGACCAATAGAGAATTCACTAATCCGACAGTTTTCGATCCGACAAAAGCATTTTCAACGCCGACGCAAAGATCGCAACAGACACATGATTTTGTGGCTGCTTTCCAAAAATATCACACAGAGAGGATGCAAAGGGACCCAACATTTGTTGGAGTCGATATCG
>Ga0123353_10015878_pt1 | contig 10973 bp, 7 predicted proteins | sample TergutLab28metaG_3_FD_92763 | JGI IMG/M metagenome (GOLD analysis project Ga0123353, IMG submission 92763) | Labiotermes labralis P3 segment gut microbial communities from Petit-Saut dam, French Guiana - Lab288 P3 | ecosystem: Host-associated > Arthropoda: Insects > Digestive system > Gut ... | reverse complement strand
ATAATTTTAACTTTTGAATAAAATATCAATCAGATACATCGGGCAATTAAGTAAGAACATATCAGTATTTTAAACTGTGTAAACTTCTAACTACACATGCATAATATTGTAAGCCCTTTGGTATCCCAAATGTGCACAGTTACTTTGTACACATCCATATGATTTTAAAGTAGCCTGATGATGACTCCTCCGAGTCGAAACATGTTGAATTAAAGCATAATTGATTTTATACGTTGTGTGTTGACTGAAACATAAATTAAAGTACTAAGCAACAAAACACAACGGGATGACGAATTTGAAAGTGAAAAGCTTCAAGTTTTAAGTTGACGAAGTATCGTCAAACAAACTGCAAACTAAGCACTAGATACAGTATCATTTAAAAAATTACTCGTTTTGGAGGAATTAGCAGGCACGCCTTTTGTATTAACAACATTAGAAGGGTAAAAAATGTTCAGTAACGTCACATTATGATCTGTTGGGCAATCTGCGAGAAATATGCCTTCGTATTTAGTACTAGATAGGTCATAAAGTAGGCTAATTCTTGTAAGTTTTAAAACCAATTCGATTCAGAACTTTACGTGTTTAATTATAAGTTAAGTCTATTCACTCTCTGTAATTCAGTGACCATATGACTGGTCGATACGTTACAGTCAGAATTATGTAATAAAATTAGCAACTGCATATATTTTGCAGAGATCCCAGGAACCTTGGAGACGAATCGACGTAATTGAGTTTCTTTGGCTGTCCATATCTTTAACAATTTATCATTCACGACTATTTTTTAAAATAAAATATCCTACGTAAGTTACATAGTTCAGGAGCGTCGTTGAATTACAGATATTGTGGGAGTTCGTCTTATTAACACTTTGAGTACTGTACATGTACATAACGGACAGATTGCGGAATTCTAGTGTTAAACTCGGCAGTACAAAGAGTAGCCACTAGACTTGAAAAGGTAATATGCGTAAATAGGCTGTACCAACACACGTGCGGACAGGCATTCCAAATGATAGGGTTGATAAGATTCCAATATGTGACCAATGTGCCAGTAAGTTCTTCAATTGATGGACCTGCACGGATTTGTGTTTATTTGCGAATATCCTGTGACGTGTTCTCGTTTATTTGTTATATTTTGTAGTTAATTTCTGGACGCTGTCTGTAAATCAGACGACATAGCTTCAGACATTACGCCGACCCGTAAATAATGATTTGCAAACTATGTGGAAGAAAAGAGTAGATAGTGTATGGGTTTTGTCCTAGAGGAGATGTTGAGAATCATAAAGAAACTGCCCTCAGTTGCTGGGTCAGATTTAAATCGGGTACTGTGGAATGTGAAGCAAGAGTGATAACAAATGGGTAATTGTTAAGGTATCATGAGCATTAAAACACTTTATTATCCAACAGATGCACAAATATATAATTCGTAGATACAATTAGAATTATTATAAAATATTTAAAATTGCTCCAACATGTTTCGAACCACAAGGGATCCATCATCAGGGAGCTTTATACAGTGCTTGGCTAAAATTACAGTAATGGAACTCCATCATGTCCGTTGACATGGACGTAGTCGGTGTTATGGCAGCATTTTTGCCCGTAGTGTGTGTGTGTACTGCACAGTCTAGAGAGGCACTGTATGAAGCTCCCTGATGATGGATCCCTTGTGATCCGAAACATGTTGGAGCAGTTTTAAATATTTTTAAATATTTTATAATAATTCTAATTCTATCTACGAATTATATATTTGTGCAGCTGTTGGATAATAAAGTTGATGCACGGTACAAACATGAGATTATATCATGAGCAGTTGATGGACAAGGAAGAAACTGTGACGCAGCATTTTACTGTGTTTCAGTTCTGTCTTTAAAAAGTTAAACATATCTGGAGGTCTTTCGATGCTGTAGTTAAGCGAATAAGAGGGAATGTAGGTGTTTAGCCTGTCGCTGGACTAATAAATCAGAATGCTACACGTGATTCAACACAATATGTGGTATAAACACAGGTGTAAAGGCAAAGCTGTCCCTGTAGCCGTGAAGGCATTATGGTATGGAGGAATGACAGTAAAGACCGAAGAATTCTTAACTCCGAACTGGATGGAAGTGACCTGTTGCCTTCAAACTTTGGCCGCTTTACTCATGGGGAAACAAAAGAGCTGAAGGGCCACACTAGAATACAGGAATAAAATGAATAATTCAGCACTATGAAAAGACTCATGTTACTTTCAGATCTCCTACTGAGCAGTAAGTGTATAAGGTTCATTCTTTCTCTCTTTTTTAAACTCGGAGTTCTTTCATTGAATTTAATTAATGTATTTGCCAGTTACGCGTTACAGTGTGGGCATGTTCGCCCTAAAAATGTGGTGTAGGTAATTTCTGTCAATTTCATCCATTATACAGGAAGTCGGGCGTGGCAGTAACGATCTGCAATTTGACACGAGAGGCAGATTCTTTCTTTGCTGGAAATCCAAGTTTCTTTGTGTCTTTTCTCAGCCTCTACTGAAGAATACTGCGAGATCACCTTACACAGGCCATAGCTACATCTATCTAAAGGCCTTACTTTTTCATAGATTTTATATTCATTTTGTTAGCTGCTCTGCTTGCGGCCACTGTCGCATAGAATTATAAAATATGGGGTTACCGATAGGTTAACTGTTATACTTAACGTGTGATAACTTGAACCGGGGAGGTCTGCTTTAAAATACAATAATGTACGGAACACAACCCCATTGTGTAACACTTTTGCAAATTAGTTCTAAAGGATGTGTTTATCACAAGTATGAAAATTGTTAAAGAATACTGGTGAATAACCGGATAACCCTGCATGAAAATGAAAGTATGAAAGCTAATTCTGGTAATTAGTTCATATTATTATCACGTGAAAATCTTATCACAACACTAGCTAGAAGTTCCTAATAAAATATTATGATCGAAAGAGGACGGTACTATAGATGTAGACAACAGAGTGCTGCTAGGGAACGAGGTTAAATTAGTGTTAGCTGAGGTTGTCACAGCGTTGTTGTGTAAGTCGCATGACGCTATGTTGATTCATAATTATTTAACGATGATTCAAAGGGGATTACTGCTGGCAACTATATACCAATTAACAGGGCGTCGTATCCCATAAGAATGTAATATTTTAAGGTCAGAATTTACTCCAGTGAAAAGCTCTGGAATAATTTGATTTCAACCATTTTCCACAATAAAAGGAAATGTCAGTAGTTGTAATTTAAGTGCTGAAACTTTGATGGTATGTTCTGCCCAGCGGCGCGACCTGCGATTTAAAATCCTGGAACACACAGAATCGGTGCTGAATGACTCCAATACTAAAGAGCAGAGGTGAGATTTGGAAGGTTAATTTCGTTAGGACACAAAATCCACATTTCGCGAAGAATTTATATAAGTTTCAAGTTTCTCTATAAGTAGTGCAAATGATGACAGTAAACAACAGAAAGTAATCGAGCAAGTATAACATTAATTGTAACTTTAATTGAAGAAAATTCTAAATATCTGGAAATACGTTTTCTTGAAGCGTTATTTCTGTGTTTAACTAAACGAATGCTAATTGATTAAGCAGGCATTCACGTTTTGTACGAAGGCCTCGCAAAGAAGACAAATGCGATGACAGAATATTGGTTTTCAGTAAGTGCTAAAATGAGGTAAGCAGAATTACATGTACTGAGGGCGAGCCGTTATTTCACGAACATATGTCAGCACGATTCCTCTGTTGTACCTCTGCTTACAAATGGAATCAATGTAATATCAGTGTTATACTCGCTTTCCCTCCTACCAATTTGTGCGACAGAGAATAATTAATCATCTCCTACCCTGAACAAAGCCCAGGCCTATAGCGAAAAAGAAACAATTATTCTCGTGTAATTAAGGCGTCTCACAAAGCAAAATTGTGTATGTGTCAACTCTAGTAACAGCGGTACTTAATTATTCTAATTAAGAGAAATTAATAACAAAACTAAGAAAATAGATAAGTTTCCCCGTAACGTGCCACGCAGTCACAGAGGGGGAGCAGAGATACGTAGCTGTTCTCATTCTTAAATTCGTTGATAGATGGAAGTGGGTGGGCATTGCCGCGACCGGGCCTCTTTGCCACTGAAAAGACTGCCGTCATCCATTAAAGAAATGTAGAATAGGCCTATAGATCAAGGGGAATTGCGATAGAGAGCACTTGAAAGACAAAACCAGCGCTGCAATTCAGTGCAGGTGATAGAAGATTGTCTTCGCGTAATGAGAGAGATCACAAGGGAAGCGGTTAGTTTGTCTTGTTATGAACACTCATTACTTATGCTGAAAACGGATACTGAATTGCCAGGAACACTGAAGCGAAAATATGTTACCTTAACTTCCTTAAAACTGTATACTACTATATACAAGTGGGACCATGGCATATTTCAAGTGGTTAATAATCGTTTTGGTACAGCAGAAGTACAGTTTCAATTTCAGGGCATTCGAGTGTGAATTGTGGTTTATAAATTGGCACTGAAATAGGATTCTTTATGAGGATTTCGGTTTTAGCCGTTAACGTTTCCAAGCCTAGTAGTTTAACATTAAAAAGTCACACATTCTGTCTATAGAGTGCATTGATGTGTTCGTAATATCTTTGAAACATTGAGTGACCATTTGTTTGTACAGCATTAACTAACAGGATTTTATAACTGCGGCGGAGAGTGTGTAGGCTCGCTGTACGTTACGAAATATTCTTTAAGTACGTCTCCGGTTAATTTTAGTCTTTAAAGGATTAAAAGTAATTTCAGCAATACTTTTTATTCATTCACATATATGATACGGAGGTTGAAAAATGGGTCCCAATCAAGGCCGCATTTCCACGCTGGCATGTGAATCAATAAGACAGAGTGCAAAAAATCGAATAGAGACAGCCACTCCATGTCGTGGTGCATTGATTACTCTATGTCACGTACTGATTCAGATGTCGGTGACATTCCACACAACTGGCAGGTGACAGCTCTATGACTGCACTGTCGGAAGGAACGCTTCTTGCGACCTTCTGAATTCTTGTGATTGACGTTGTGCGGTTAAGATGGACTGTGTGAATTGACGTGGCTTGTCAAAATATTCGATGGATGTCCTTGGGAACTAATTATTCTGACATTCAGAGGGGTTTTATGAAAATCTTTATTGCTTCAATTTTATTACATTAAAAAAGAGTCAGTTATTTTCGTTATAATTTATTAAATTATTTATGACATTAAAATCAATTCCAAGGAACACAGGGAGTAAAAATTTTGTTTTTTCGATGTAATAAACGGAACATTCCTTTAATTATTTAAACTAATTATATACATGTATGGGGGACCGCGGTAGCACAGTGGTTAGGGTGCTGTGCTACAAAACGGAGGGTCGCTGGTTCGATCCCAGCTAGTGTCAGTGAATTCCTCATTGACATAAAATCCTTCCGATCGCACTATGGCCCTGGGGTCGACTCAGCCTCTTAACAGAAATGAGTACCAGGAGTATTTCCTAGGGGTAAAGGCGGCCGGTGCGTAAGGCTGACAACCTACCACAATGCTGTGCCGTTGTCACGAAATCTGGGAACCCTAACTTCCTGGAACCCTCTGGGCCTGTCCAGGCCTGTAATGGGACTGATTTACCTTTATATACATGTGTGGGAATGATAGTTGGTCTGTCACAGTAAGAAGAGATGAGAGGTTGTGGGTTTCTTTGAATTGTGTTCATTTTACCGAAATTATTACCGCTCAGAGGGCAAACCGTATTCATTAACTTCTATGAAAACCCCAAACTTTTCAATTTTAATTATGAATCACGTTCAGAGGTGCTGTGTGCAAATCTTTTTAAACACATTAAGTATCAGTTACGAGCTTATTACATTACGTCGTCTGTATCAAGTAATGACAGGATATTTTGGGCATTTATGTCAACAATAATGACAGTAACATTAAAATGTGTAGAACTGTGATACGTACAAAATTTTAACAATATCTGTTAAAGTTGCATTGATTTCTAAACTTTCAGATTATTAGTAATTAGTGATCATTGATTTCACAGGGTCCATTACCACTGTACCATTTTCCTACAAAATGTTTTCTTAATCTCAGAGAGAAAGCCGTGCCGTAGTTCGGGCAGTTACTCTCCGAAATCTGACCGCGGAGGACCGCGTTCGATACTACGGCAGTCTTTGTGGGACTTAGGTTGAATGAAGTGGAACTGGGGCAGTTTTTCTCCAAGTACTTCGGCTTTTCCCTCTTAATCTTATTCCACAGTGCTGTCTAGTTATTCAATCGCCTATCACCAACGGTAGTAATCTCCGCACCTGACAGCATTGTTACCGAGCACACTTAACAATGACAGCGCCCTGCCCATCGAACTATTTTTGCTTCTATACAATGACCATTCTTTACATTTTATATTCGTGCCTGTCGAGACTCATTGGCTACTTGGGATATAGCTTTCGTGTCAGAACTGGTATTAGCTGCCGGTTACCTAAGCAAGTTTAGCGACCGGAAGTTTTCTCGTAACAACGCTGCTGTAAAGTACGTACAATGGAATCTACAGAGTGAACAATATGCTGCTGCTGCTGCTGCTGCTGCTGCTGCTGCTACTACTACTACTACTACTACTACTACCCTCGCCATTTCCCCGCCATCCGGATCGAACTAACATGTAGCGAACATTGCAGCCGAGTGAACTCAGAACCACCACGATTTGGTTATCATCTCGGACCACACATCACGTGACAGGGAACAGGACGATCTGGCAGGGGCAGGTGAGCCTGCAGTCCCCACGCAAAAAACAGCCAACACTGACGAAGCTTTGAAAAACCAATTTTATATTCACAAATGTAAAACGCGACAGCATAAAAAAAATCCTCAGAGTCTATCGTGAAACAAATTGCTGCGGCTTTAAAAGGGATAGCACAAATTCGATTCCCGGGAAAATACATATTATTGAGAACAAGTGCCCGCCTCCATATTACTATTTCCAACATAGAGTGCCACACCCGAGGAAACTGTACTATTTAGAATCGGAAACACAAATTTTAATTTTAGCAATATGTCACAAAATGAAGGCATTGAATTCTCAGACCGACATATTAATATGTCGGAATTATTGGCTTTAGATGGCCAAAGGTTTAATGGCGGCAAGAGGAACCTCGGGCAATTTATCGATAACGCAGTTACATACCTCAGCTGATAAATCGAGCCATTCGATACGTATTGTTGAATTTTGTAAAATTAAGATAATGGGAGATGCGAAAACTTGAGACAGCAGCAAACTGGGAAAGCTGTATTTATAAAAAGTTTTCGTTATTAACAGAAACGGCTAACAAAATTTGTGTCGCGAAGACAGGGCAAGAACTGTTTGTTTGATTAATCATTTGAGGAATGGCAACGTCATCTGGGATTAGCCAATTAAATGCACAGACCCAAAATAAACAATGATCAGTTACTCAGTGGAAAATACCACGCTCTCTGGTGCTGCAGAAGTCTCAATGGAAGAAGAATCAGCCGTCTTGCCAGCGAAGGAACGTGTTTCTATTTAGACACTAAGAACCCCAGAGAAATTCAACCCAGGAAACAGGGCACCACACTGGATAGCGTGTTGGGCAAAAGTTAACAGTTTTATACTTAAGTCAGGATGCAGGCCACGTTGCAAGGAGGTGTGTGATAAAACAAAATGATAGAAGAAATGAATACCGGAGAGCAGGAAATACAGATGCAGGAAGGAAGGATGTTTGGCGGAATTCAAGCAATATAAGCAAATTATCCTCGAAGTATAGCATGAAGTGAAAGAATAAACGGGGGATTAGCGTAACCAAAATATCAAGGATACACCCTGCTGTGAACTGTATTAAGAAGAAAGCACAAACTTAAGAGGCACGCAAAATGTTGTTCAAAAGATTTTATGCACGCCCAAATAAATATGAAGGTACGTAAAAGGGAAGAATTGCGCAATGTTTACTGTGTGAGTTTCACTGGATGGCGTTAAAGTTCTGTGACATATTATGTTAGGATTTTATAAGAAACCCTTAAGTAAATATGAACTTCAAGACTAAAGGGAACTTGAGGGTTTTTTGACCGTTCACCATTCTCACGAAATAATGTGAAATGCCAATTTGATGCAACTAGGTAATTTTATTGATGTATTCTTAGCCCAACATGTTTCGGGTACATACGTCCATCATCAGGAGCATTAGATGTTGAATTGCAGCATATGGTTTTCTGCACCGAGTTTCTGGATGGGTGGTGGTCTTCAGGGCCGCTGCGTAGGTCGTGTGTACGGTGCGGATGGTGCCGTGCACGGCACCATCCGCACCGTACACACGACCATATGCTGCAACTCAACATCTAATGCTCCTGATGATGGACGTATTTACGTGAAACATGTTGAGCTAAGAATACATCAATAAAATTACCTTGTTGCATCAAGTTGGCATTTCACATTATTTCAATACTACAATTGGAGATAAAGAGATCAGTCATTACCTTTAATTAAGGAATTGTACGAGGAGCTTTCAAGCATATAGCCACACGAGATGGTCGTACATTCATCTGCAAGTAACACGGATTGTCAAGTGGGAGCGTAGACAAGGGTAGAAATCTCACCAAGATTATGTCTTGCAGAATTATTGACAGAGGCAGTAACGGTAGATCGGTTGAACAGGACAGTAAGGTTTCCATCCTGATTTTAGAACCTCTACAATAAGATGAAACTATTTTCACATTATGAATACGATTATTGTTGGACGTAAAGAGGATAGAAACAGACTGTCAGTTGGGCAAATTTGGAATGTGGGAAGAAATGAGGGAGACACAAACTAGAAGCAACTAGCACCAATTTTCGAACATATAATTATTCCAGTTGTCCGGGACAGACTAACACCTGCTGGGGATAAAAAGTTCTATACGGAAACTGTTAACGGTAAAAAGAGAGGCAGCATGTAGCAATCACACAGCAGTGCTTTTCAAACAGTGGAACGCATACCACTGTCTATGCGGATGGTTATATGGTGTTACGCGAAAATATTTAGGGAATATATTTCTTAATAAGTGGAATTTAGAAACGTTAATTGCACTATTAAAATTGCTCTAAATATGTCGAAATGTAGGGGAAACTTTTATAAAGTGTATATCAAGATATTATTTTATTTTTCGAATATAAATACACATCCCATTCTGTCGTCTAATCGCATTAAATTAGAAAAGTGGCAACTGCGAACTTTGAGGTCTCCATGGTGTTGCTGTTTCTTCAGACCAGTATCCTGAGAGCAGGCACAAATATGTTAGCAGTACCCAGTGGCAAGCGTACATGTTTCTCTTTTATTATGAGAGTAATACGCGGGAAAGGAATAGTTTGAAAAACACTTTCATGGAAGACATTAGAGGTTTTAAAGGGAGTGGCGCGTAAGCTTACAGAGAAGTAAAGGAAGATAAAAGAAAAAAGTCGGTACGAGAAGATGGTGTTTGTTAAATTTAAGCTTAGAATGTTATGTAACAGTTGTCCTCTGACGGTTTGTTTGCCAGACACTCGCCACCGTCATTTGGCACAAGATAGCAAATGAAAAAACAATGGGCACTTCTTATTTACACATACAGTAGTGAAGAAACTGATTGAAAAAAGATGAGCTCTTCACGAGAAGTGGTAAGATCCAATTAATCAAGAGGAACCTCGGTTAGGATACTACAGATTCTCGTGCTATATCGCCGACAGCTTCCACGGCTCTCTTACCACAGCTGCAATTATGGCAGGTACTCTACAGTGGCTGTTATCATTCAATCCACGAACGTCCTCCATTCACAAATGCCGGGCCATTACACTTCATGTCCCATCTTTAAAATACATTAGCATCTGGATGACGTCGAAAATGACAGGATAAAGCGTATTCCTGTGTATCACTGCCAGGTCGAATATTACAAATAATGGGGGGATATGGTCATATCGCAATGTTTTCATGTGTTTTTTCTGTTATCGTTCGATCGCAACTGAACCCTATTGTGCACGGTGTGTCTTCGGTACAATAATAACGCGCGGTATTGTGACAGATGGTGCTTCTGACAGATGTGTTATCCCGTTTGACAGTGACGTACATCTCGCAAAAGGAGTGTCTAAGGGCATACGTCATCTAATATTTTCGATATACTTTTAACATAAAGAAACGCCGTGGTGATCTTGTGCGACACTGTGAGCAAGGAAATGCTGATGTCAGATCGATAAGATAACCCAGGGCGCAATAAAATTATCTGTTAAAATTATTACAACTTCTAAACTTGGTCTGATGAAGACAAATATAAATGCAGCAAGTTTATTGCAGAAAACGGTGCAAAAATAAATGCGTCATAATGATTGGAGACTTCTTGGTAAATATTTTCTTCTAGTCCAACTGAGGCTGAAACAGTAGAAACAAACTTACGAATTTGAAAAAAAAGGGCGCTTTTTATGTTTTGCACTACACAGGATGTTTTACTGGCCGTGGCTGAATGCTTTACTAAGGACCATTAGCAGAATCGAGATAATTAATTCTATTTGGTACAGGCAACACCCCACTGGTGTGTAGTGCAGCATTTTCTTAGGTTACATCGGACAAACTAGAGTACAGGAATTATATATGTCACTTTTCACTAACGCAAAAACAAATACGATTGTTAAGTTTATTAATTGTGAATTAATACTTGACAGAAGTCTTAGCTTAAGAGGCGCTCTATGTAAGCACAGCAGGATGGATGATTCGTTATTAAAAGTTATATTTAAGAATCGAAAGTGCAGTTTCGTTAGAGCCAGTCGAATTTTAATATGTCGCAGAGCAAGAAGCAATGAGAGATATGAAAAGAAACTTATTTAACAGACTCTGTAAAAGAGCAGTAGGTATTATTTCGTGACTCTCCTTTGCGTCGCGAAGGAATGAAAAGTTATTTCCTAGAATCATAAGTTATGGAGGAAATCGACAACCTTTGACTCAGCCCTACTGTGGAAGTACGACAAGAAATT
>Ga0123353_10015877_pt1 | contig 10973 bp, 5 predicted proteins | sample TergutLab28metaG_3_FD_92763 | JGI IMG/M metagenome (GOLD analysis project Ga0123353, IMG submission 92763) | Labiotermes labralis P3 segment gut microbial communities from Petit-Saut dam, French Guiana - Lab288 P3 | ecosystem: Host-associated > Arthropoda: Insects > Digestive system > Gut ... | reverse complement strand
GTGCATTGTAAATGTTTTTCGTTCGTGCAGTATAACTCGGCTGAGCGAAGGTGTCACTCACCAGAAGTTTCCCCGAAGCGGAAGCACGCGAAGCCTGAATCTGCTCGAGAACTTTTCCACCTGCGTCTCGGATCGACATCGACACCGGATTGACAAGCGTAAAGCCGGTAATCGCACCGCTCGTATCAACAACCGATGGGGGAGAGGGGGGTCTCTGCCAAAAAACGCCAAAAAACAAGAGATGCCGCCGATCAACCACAAAAAAAACACCAGCTACACCGAAGAATCGGCGAATGAAATATCCGGGCTAGGAACTGTCCGAAAGTTAAACCGACATTTGTAGAGACGCGGGTGCATTGCGTCTCTACGTCTCCGTGTATGGCAACGGCATCGGAAAAAATGCCGACATTATTTGTGGACTGTTCCTTACTTTTTCACCATTGACTTCAGTCCGGCGAAGATGCCGACTCTGGGTTCCCAATCGAGTTCTGCTTTCGCTTTGGAGCAATCAAAATCGCGCGGTCCAATCGCACTGTCAAGGCGATACGGAGTCAGCGGCGATTGCTTGCCGATGAATCCCAACGCTTTGTCCAAACACCACGCGGCGGCTTTGACAAACCACATCGGCACGTGCAACACCCGCAAAAAACCGACCTTCTTTCCCGTTGTCGCGCAGTATGTCCGAACAACGTCATCTTGCGTCATCTTGGCGGGATCAACCAAATTGTAAATCGAGCCGTCCACGATTCTCTTGTCCGTAGCAGCGAGCGTTGCGTCAATCAAGTCGGACATCCAAATCACCGGAATGTCTGCCTTACCGTTGCCAAAGACGATGAAACGCCCGCCCCCCCCCGCGTTGATCGCTGCCGCGCCTGACAGGAACGGTCGATCCGGTCCGACCACTTCCCCCGGTCGCAAGAGTACCGCCGGTAATTTTTTATCATGCACGGCATCAAGAATCATCTTCTCGGCTTGCAGTTTCGATTCTGTATATCCGCCGCGTCGCTCTGGAAAAGGTTCATACTGCCAATCTTCTCTCATCGGCACACCTGCCTTTGCCGCCGATGTTTGCAAGACGCTCAGCGAACTCATATAGACGAACTGCTCCACCTTGTTTTCCAGCGCGGCATCAATCATATTTTGCGTCCCATGAATCGTTCCGCACGAAAACTCCTCTTTCCAACCGCTAATGATCGCTCCGAGATGGAACACTTCCTTGATCCCCTTCATCGAGTCAAAGACCGACTCCCGATTGCCAATGTCGCCAAGAAACACTTCGACTTTGGGATTGTTCATGATTTCTTGCGGTGGTTCTTTGCGAACGAGAATCCGCACTCGATCCCGCTCTTGCAAGAGTCGCTCTAAAAGATGATGCCCGATGAATCCTGTCGCTCCCGTCACAAGCGTCGTGGCGTTGCCCGCGTTGTGTGGAAACCGCTTCATAAAATTGTCGTTCGCCTGATCTCCTTGTTTGGCAATCGTTTCTGTCCACTGGAGGACATTTTTCGTGTCAGCAATACTGACGGGTGAGGGCTGTCCGTTTTCGACGGCACGGTAAAAATCGCCGATCAACACTTGAATGCCATGATTTTGCAGCAATCTTTTGATGGCGATACGAAACGCATTGCAGAAAATCTGCCATACTGTTCCGCACGATTCGAGGATGGCATTGAGCAGTCGTTCGGCAATGCCGGGCATGCGGTTGCGTTTCGGTCGGCTCGTCACCGACATTCCAAAAATATCCGCGCGAATGGTGCCGTGCGTTCCGTGAATGTAGAGCACATTCTGGAGCGACTTCGCGTTCCACGTCAGAGAGACATGAGCAACGCCGCGTTCGCATTGGAGGAGCGAGTGCCAATCTTTGATGCGGGGATTGTTGTTCTCGCCGGGCGGTCTGAGCAATGTTTTTTCACTCTGGATTTCGCCGAGCAGGGCAACGATGAGATAAAGCGAGTGAACGCCAATATCCCAAAAGGGGAACCCACCGGCGCGGCAGCGTTCGGGGAGCGGTCCCCCTTCGTAGGGGGGAAATTCTTGGCTCCGCAAGTGATCCACCGCCAGCACTTTGCCGATCTTTCCCGCCGCAACTTTTTTCAGTGCTTTCGCGACAAACGGATCGCGGAGCATCGAATGACCGGAGCAGACGAGTTTGCCCGCTTTCTTGGCGGCGGCTTCGATGGTGTCGCAATCGGCGTAGGCAATCGACAGTGGCTTTTCGACATAGACGTGGCAACCCGCGTCGAGGGCTTCGAGAGCATTGGCAAGATGAGCACTCGGCGGTGTACAGATATGAACAATGTCTGGCTTTTCCTTCGCCAGCAGTTCGGTGAGACTGCTGTATGTGCGGCTTTCGGGGATGTGATGCCGCTTGGCAAGTACCCGCGCTCCTTCAATGTTCACGTCGGCAATGCCGACGATGGTGGCGTTGGTGAATCGTTTGATGCTGCGGACATGGAACTCGGAAATGTGCCCTGCACCGACGATCCCGACCTTAAATGATTTCATTGATGCTTTGCCCACAATGTGTTCCCAACCGAAAATGTTTATGTATTTATTCTGAGTGGAAACGTCGGTTTTGTCAAGAGAGAGTGATTGAGTTTTCGCTGAAAAGTAAAATACCCGCCGGGGAGGAAGGACCAGGGCTAACGCATCAAAATTTTGTTAAAATAGGCAAGCAAAATGTCAAAATAGCGAGACTGCTCTTGCCATATATGAACGAAAATCACTGTGTTGGTGGTGTCCGCATGTCAAAGTAGGCAATTTGTCTTTGAAGTTCCATGGCACCAAGCATTTATTTTTGCCCCTATTTTGTGCAATTTGTGCATTTTCTCATTTTTGATGCGTTAGCCCTGGGAGGAAGGAGTAAGAATAAAGCCGACGATTAGCAGTCGGCTTTATTCTCACTCCTTCCTCACATCAGCGTTTCACGCTGTTGATAGTGCGTATGCAACAACTCGTGGGCTTTGTGCGAATTGGGTTCGCTGAGAAACTCCTTGTAAATCTGCACGATTTCGGGATTGGCATGACTCACGCGAAGCGTGTCCTTGTCGTCAATGTTGTATAATTCCTGCGTTCGCTTTTTGATCTTGCCCATGTCCGTGCCGTAGGGCTGACCGCCGCCGCCAACACAACCGCCTGGGCACGTCATCACCTCAACGAAATGAATATCTTTCCGTGTTCCCGCATTGATTTGTTCCAGCAGTTTTCTGGCATTGCCAAGACCATTGACCACCGCCACGCCGACTTTCAAATTGGCAATATTGACGTGAGCCTCCTTGATTCCCGCTAGCCCGCGCACCGCTTCGACCTTCAAGTCGCCGAGTTCGTTGCCCGTCAGAAAATAATAGGCAGACCGCACCGCCGCTTCCATCACGCCGCCAGTGGTGCCGAAAATCTTGCCCGCCGAACTGCGAATGCCGAACGGTGAATCCGCCGGTTCCGGTTGCAAATTGAGGTCGAGGTTGAACCGGCGAATCATTTGGGCAAGTTCCCTCGTCGTCAGAACGGCATCGACATCTTGATAACCGTCGCGCCCCATTTCGGGTCGGCTCGCCTCAAACTTTTTCGCTGTACAAGGCATCACCGAAACGCTGTAAATTTTGTGCGGATCCAATCCAAGTTTTTCGGCATAGTACGTTTTGATGACCGCTCCCAGCATGGCTTGCGGACTTTTGCACGACGAAAGATTGGGAATGTTCTGCGGATAAAAAGTTTCGACAAACTTGATCCAACCGGGCGAACAGCTTGAAAACAACGGCAAAACGCCGCCAGTCTTGACGCGATGGACAAGTTCCGTGGCTTCTTCCATAATGGTCAAGTCAGCACTGAAACTCGTATCGAACACGGCATTGAAACCCATTTGCCGCAGTGCCGCATGCATCGTGCCCATCACGTCGGTGCCAGCAGGGATGCCGAATTCTTCGCCAAGAGCCACCGACACCGACGGCGCGTGCTGCACGACAACATGCAAACTTGGATCACGCAACGCCGCCACAACTCTGTCCACATGCGACTTGGCAATCAGTGCCCCTGTCGGACAGGTGGTGACACATTGACCACAGTTGATACAACTCGACACGTTCATGCCTTCATCGAAAGCAGTACCGACCGTCGTTGTGGAGCCGCGGTTGATGAAATCGATACAGGCAACGCCCTGGATTTCGTCACAGACAAGAACACATTTTCCACATTTGATACATTTTTCAGCATCCCGGACAATCGATTCGCCGGAGGAATCGACGGGATAATTGTCGCGTCCGCCGACGAATCGTCGCCTTCGGATTCCAAACGATTCGGCAAGTTCGCGCAGTTGGCAGTTGCCGTTCCGCTCGCAGAAAAGGCAGTCGTCGGGATGATCGGCAAGGAGCAACTCGATGATGGTTCTTCGGGCATCGACCACGCGGTCAGACTGGGTTTTGACCTTCATTCCGGCGGAAACAGGAAACGCACAGGATGGCACGAGACTCCGCTGCCCTTCGACTTCAACGACACAAACGCGGCAGGCTCCTGTCGGCGTCAGACCCTCGAAGTTGCAGAGGGTCGGCACGGCAATCCCCGTGCGGCGGAGCGCGTGGAGCAACATTTCACCCTGGACGGCATCAATCTGGCGTCCATTAATTTCAATTTTAACGGTATTGGACATGTATTCTGGGAATAGAGAAGGGGATAAACAACCCGAACAGGAATTGTACGATATTTTTCTTGAAATGCAACCGAGGAGAACAGCGGTTACGCAGCGGCAGCGAGGTGACAGCGCGACGGCGACGCGGGCTGTTAGACCCGGAGCGGGTCATTTTTCGGCTACGCCCTCGCGCATCCGCCCTCTCGTTGTCGGGCTAAAACATTCGGCTTCCGGAATTTTCAACCGGCTTCGGTATATACCGTCCCCCGCCACAAACTGGTCGTTTTTGGGTTGTGTCCTGAATTTGTGGGTGGGGCAACGGAACTCCTATAATTTAGGCGGCGTTACCCGTCGCACCAACAATTTTAGGACACGACCCGTTTTTGCAACCGGAACGGAGACGGCAGTTTGCAGCAGACGCAAGCGGTGAAGAGATGCCGTCAGAGTCTGCTGCCGTCTGCAATCTGCCGTCTATGCCCCGGTGGAAACAGAGTAAAAACGACCAAGTTGTGACGGGGGAAAGTATATTCGGGCGGACTGTTGTTCGATTGCCCGATTGCGATCAGGCGGCTGTCGCGCTCCCGCTTGCCTTTTCTCGGTGCTGTGGTACAATCCTTCCAGAATTGCCGCAAGGAGGTAATTGAGGGAGAGGGTTTCCGATGGGAAAACTCTCGTTTGACCGAACCTTAACAGGAAATATCCAATGGCGAAACATTCAAAACGTTATCGAAACGACGCGAAAAAGATAAAATCCGAGAATCCGCTCTCTGTCGCGGATGCCGTTGAACTGCTCAAAAAGTTCGATTCACTCAAATTCAACCAAAGCGTCGAGATTGCGATGCGGCTTGGCATTGATGCCAAGCAAGCCGATCAGTTGGTTCGCGGCTCTATCGTCTTGCCGCACGGCATCGGGAAGTCGCTCCGCATTTGCGTCATTGCCAAAGGGGACAAAGCCGAAGAGGCAAAAACTGCCGGTGCGGATACTGTCGGCGATGCTGATCTTGTCACGAAAATCAAAGAGGGCTGGACAGATTTCGATGTCTGTATTGCCACGCCTGATATGATGGGTCTCGTCGGTCCTCTCGGTAAGGTGCTGGGTCCTCGTGGCTTGATGCCTTCTCCCCGTGCTGGCACGGTGACGATGGACGTGGCGAAAACCGTCGGCGAGTACAAAGCAGGAAAAGTCGAATTCCGCAATGACAAAGCCGGGATCGTTCAGGCGATTGTCGGAAAAATCAAATTCGAGAAGCAGCAGATCGTCGAAAATATCGAAGCATTCATTCAATACGTGCAACAACTGAAACCGGTGGCGGTGAAAGGTGTTTACGTCAAGAGCATCACGATTTCCGCGACGATGTCGCCGGGAGTGAAGGTGATCTGCTAGATTATTTTTCTTTCGTATCCCTCATGTCCTTTGTGGTTTTATTTAGCCGCTGAGGACATAAAGGGCATGAAGGGCATAAAGAGTAAAAACCATGAGTAAATTTGTAAAACAACTCGTTACCAATGACATCGCTAAGCGGCTCGACGGGGTTCCGTACCTGATGCTGGTCGGCTTGACGGGGATTGATGCGAACAAGAATAAGAACCTGCGAGCGACGCTTGCGGACAAAGGGATCAATCTCTTGGTCATTAAGAACAGTCTGGCACGCCGTGCAACGGAAGGTACTCCGCTTGCGGCGGCATTCCAGAATATGACGGGTGCGTATGCCGTCTGTTGGGGCGCGACCGATATTGTCACGCTGGCGAAGGAACTGGTCAAACTCACCAAAGAAAAAACTTTGCAAGGTTTTGAGATTCGTGGTGCTCTCCTTGACGGGGAAGTCCTCGGCGCGGCACAGGCGATGGAAGTGAGCAAGTGGCCCACCCGCGAAGAACAGATCGCCATTGTGCTGGGACAAATCCTCAGTGTTGGTGCGAAACTTTCCGGTCAGTTCATTGCCTTCGGTGGCAAACTGGTAAGTCAGATTGAAAAGATTGCCGAGAAGGGCGAGTGAAAAACAGAGCCGCAATCGTAAGATTGCGTTGAATGCACTCCCCGCAATCTTACGATTGCGGCTCTGTTAACGACAATACACCGTTTATGGTTAAAACCATAGACACAAACAATTTACCCTTGCCAAACAGCTTCGAAATTAGAGTCTTGCGATGTCGGATGTGTGAGCCATGTTCAATGGTAATGCCGGTAACTCGTTTCGTTGAAAGAGGACAAGACCAACCTTAATTTTTTATGCGATTGATTATCGCAACAAGAAAGGACAACATTTCCCATGAGTGAAACAAGAGAATTTTCCGCAGCGACGAAAGAACTTGGCGACAAAATTGTCGCCCTGACCTTGAAGGATGCCAAAGAATTGAGCGACTACCTGAAAGACGTTCACGGTATTGAACCGGCTTCGGGCGGTGCAGTGATGATGGCGGCTCCGGCAGGCGGCGATGGCGGCGGTGCGGCAGCAGTGGAAGAAAAGACCGAATTCGACGTGGTCTTGGAAGGCTACGACGATGCCAAAAAGGTCGCGGTGATTAAGGTCGTCAAGAACGCCACAGGCGGTGGTCTTGCCGAATCCAAAACGCTTGTTGAGTCGAAGCCTTGCAAAATCAAGACCGGAGTCCCGAAAGAGGAAGCCGAAAAACTCAAGAAAGAACTGGAAGAAGCAGGCGCACAAGCCAGCGTCAAATAGTTTGCGAGTATAGGACGGCTTTCATTTTCGGCAAATTACCTCCTTGTTATCCAGCCGGATTGTTAGCCGTCTTTTTTCCTTTCAGGAGTTAGAAGACAGGAGTTAGGAGTTAGAAGATCACCAGTTGCTCTTCTCCTAACTTCTAACTCCTAACTCCTAACTCCTTTTTTGCACCCTTACCCATTGAGGATCATCTTATGGCAACTCCAGCAGAACGTCGCATCATATTTAACGAACAAAAACGTTTCGGCACTCAGGCGACCATCTATGACATCCCTGACTTGACGATCTTGCAGACCCAGAGTTACGCAAAGTTTTTGCAGGAGGATGTCCCGCCGAAAAAACGGGCGGACGTGGGGCTGGAAGCCGTCTTGCGTGAGTCGTTCCCCATCGAAAATTTCGACAAGAACGCTCGATTGGAATACCTCTACTACGAACTGGAAAAGCCCCGCTACACTCCCGATGAGTGCCGACAACTCCGCTTGACCTACGGGCGACCGTTCAAGGTGCGGCTGCGTTTGGTGCGCGAAGGCAACACTTACGAGGAGGATGTCTATCTCGGCGACATTCCGATTATGCTTGGCGGCGGCGAGTTCATTGTCAACGGTGCAGAGCGCGTGGTCGTGAGTCAGTTGCACCGCAGTCCTGGGATCGACTTCGTGTCCGAAATGGATGGCGACCGAAAAGTTTATAACTGCCGAATCATTCCTGAACGGGGAAGTTGGCTCGAAATCAATTTCACCCGAAAGGAAACGCTCTCGATCAAAATCGATCAGAGCAGCAAGTTGCCGATTATGATGCTCCTTCGGGCAATGTCCCCGAAATACAGCAGAAACGAAGATTTGGTGGAGACGTTCTTCAAAACGGGCGTGATCAAAATTGCCGATGCGAAATCGACCGTTCCGAAGTTGGAAGGGAAGATTTCCGTTTCCGATGTGGTCTATCCCAAAACACACGAGAAGGCAGGCGAAGTGATCGTTGAGTCGTGCGAAGCGATTACGAAGGCAAAGGCGACGGAACTTTGTGCTTCTGGAGTAAAAAAAATTAAACTCATTGCCGAGCAAGTCAAAAACAAGCTCCTCTTAAATTGCTTCAACGAAGACAAAACACGTTCGCACGAAGAAGCACTCGCAAAGATTTATATGCGGCTTCGTCCCGGCAATCCGCCGCAACTGGACAAAGCGAGAGATTTGTTCAATGACAAATTTTTCGACGTGAATCGTTATCGTCTCGGTCAGGTGGGACGTTTCCGCATCAATCGCAAACTGGGGCTGGACATTCCCGAAGAGATCATGACGCTCCGTGCCGAAGACATCGTCGAAGCCGTGCGATACCTCAACCGGCTCTGGACGGGAGATCGAACCGCCGAAGTCGATGACATCGACCATCTCGGCAACCGGCGTTTGCGAACGATTGACGAACTTGCCAGCGACGAACTCCGCAAGGGTTTTCTCAAACTCAGGCGGACAGTGCAAGAACGTTTACAAGCACGTGGAACCGAAAACGATGTCACGCCGCGTTGGGTCATCAATCAAAAAAGCGTTTCGGCGGCGATTGAATACTTTTTCAGTCGCGGCGAGTTGTCGCAGGTTGTTGACCAGACGAACCCGCTCTCGATGCTCACGCACGAGCGACGTTTGTCGGCGTTGGGTCCTGGTGGTCTCAACCGCAAGCGAGCGGGCTTCGATGTCCGCGACGTTCACTCGTCCCACTATGGTCGAATTTGTCCGATTGAAACGCCGGAAGGAACGAACATCGGATTGATTTCAAGTTTGAGTATTTACGCTGCCGTCGATAAATATGGCTTTCTCATTTCGCCGTACCGCCGCGTGAAAAACGGAAAACTGACCGAAGATATTGATTGGCTCAAAGCCTACGAGGAACATGAAAAGCGAGTGGCTCCTGCTGATACAAACATTGTCAAAGGCAAGATCGTTGCCGATGAAATTTCCGGTACGGTCATTGTTCGTTATCGCGGTGACTACGATCCGGTGACACCGGAAGAGGTCGAATACGTTGACGTTTCGCCGAGTCAAATGATCGGCGTTTCGGCGGGGCTGATCCCGTTCCTCGAACATGACGATGCGAACCGGGCACTCATGGGATCGAACATGCAGCGGCAAGCGGTGCCACTCTTGGAGTGCGAGCCGCCGCTGGTGACCACCGGGCTGGAAGGTCGTGCCGCGTTCAACTCCAGTTTGATGATCCACGCAAAGCGAGCGGGGACAGTCAGTTACGTCGACTCGCAACGGATCAAAGTTGCGTCGGACGATGGTTTTGAAGATGAATATGTCCTGCGAAAATTCGTGGGAATGAATGAACGCACATGCCAAAACCAGGTGGCGATTGTGAAACCCAACGATAAAGTCGAGGCGAGACAAATCATCGCCGATGGAGCGAGTATGCACAAGGGTGAACTCTGTCTGGGACGCAATGTACTTGCCGCCTTTATGACGTGGGATGGTTTCAATTTTGAGGATGCGATTCTCATCAGCGAAGACCTCGTCAAAAAGGACACCTATACGTCCATTCACATCGAAGAGTTCGACATTGAAGTTCGGGATACGAAACTGGGGCGTGAAGAGTTCACGAACGATATTCCGAACGTCGGTGAAAAGGCACTGCGAAACCTTGACGAATCAGGCATTATCCACATTGGCACTTACGTGCGTCCAGGCGATATTCTGGTGGGAAAGGTGACTCCTCGTGCCAAGGCAGAACTCACGCCGGAAGAAAAATTACTCCATGCGATTTTTGGTCGTGCGGGTGAAGAAGTGAAAAATGAATCGCTTGAAGTGCCGTCTGGTGTCGAAGGGATTGTGATCGGTACGCAAAAGTTCTCCTGCCGAATGAGTCTTTCCGAAGAAGAACGAAAAGCGTTCGACGGCGAGGTGAACCGTGCCAAAAAAGAAGAGGATGTACGAATCAGTGCCCTCTTCAACCCGATGATTGCGGAGTTGGAAAAGACGATGAACATCACCATCGACAAAAGTACATTGGAACAGCCGAGACTCTTCCGACTGGAACAACTGAACTTGGAAGAGAGCGCAAAGGCGAAAAAAGTTTTCGAGAAGCATTGGCCCGCGATTGAGGCGGCGACGGACGCGAAGGAACGGCGAATCAACACGATGAGTCGGGGTGATGAACTTCGCAGGGGTGTGCTACAAATGGTGAAGGTTTACATTGCGGCGAAGCGAGTCATTTCGGTCGGCGATAAGATGGCAGGTCGGCACGGAAACAAGGGGGTCATCTCCAAGATTTTGCCGCGTGAAGATATGCCGTACCTTGCGGATGGTACACCGGTGGAGATTCTGCTGAATCCGTTGGGCGTGCCGAGCCGAATGAATGTCGGTCAGATTCTCGAAACGCACCTTGGTTGGGCAGCGGCAAAACTGGGCTATCAGGCGGTAACACCGGTGTTCGATGGTGCGAGTGAGACGGATATCAACGAAGAACTGGAAAAAGCGGGACTGCCGAAGCATGGCAAAGTGAAACTGTACGATGGTCGCACGGGGGAACCGTTCGATCAGGAAACGACGGTCGGATACATTTACATGCTGAAACTGCACCATCTTGTTGACGACAAGGTGCATGCCCGGAGTACGGGACCTTACTCGCTCATTACGCAACAGCCGCTCGGCGGAAAGGCTCGCTTCGGCGGACAGCGTTTT
>Ga0123353_10015875_pt1 | contig 10973 bp, 7 predicted proteins | sample TergutLab28metaG_3_FD_92763 | JGI IMG/M metagenome (GOLD analysis project Ga0123353, IMG submission 92763) | Labiotermes labralis P3 segment gut microbial communities from Petit-Saut dam, French Guiana - Lab288 P3 | ecosystem: Host-associated > Arthropoda: Insects > Digestive system > Gut ... | reverse complement strand
CAGGGGCATAATTGGGAAATGGTTGGATATAGGCTTTGAATGGGATATTTGGGACGAAAACAATAGTCCGCTGAAAAAGAATTTTCATTTTGAGGATTTTAATTGGGTTCCAGAATGCACGGCAGGAGATGATACCATCTTCTTCGGCAAATACACTGCCACTGTGATAGATGATGAAACCAACACGCCTCTGGGAGACGTGAACGTAAAGGCAATTAACACAGCGAACGATATTATAGCCGAACTCATGACCGATAGCACGGGCAAGGCTTATTTCTTGTTGCCCGAAGGTGACTATACCATTATTTTTAGCAAAGAAGGGTATCGCACAGCTTCATGTAGCGAAACGATTGTGCGGGATGAGCATCTCAAATATGACGCCGTGTGGATGTCAAGGAAAGGCGATGACGGCACAACCAACTGGGATTTTATAGTGCCTGTAACCCATCTAACAACCGTGCCAGCAGGATATGTCGGCATATATACCGCAGATGACCTTGATAATTTACGGAATGACCTATCCGGCAAGTATATAGTTATGAATGACATTGACCTCGCGGACTTCAACAACGGCGAATGGGTGCCTATTGGAAGTTCTGACAATGGATTTAAAGGCGTTTTTGACGGCAATGGATATGCAATCCATAATATGAAGATTACTGAAAGCGCTTCTGAAGGAGTAGGCTTGTTTTGCAGAATCTCCAATGCAGAAGTGAAAAATACTGGATTAACTGACGCCAATATAGACTTGCAAGATGAATCAGAAATGCAAGCCATCGGCATTATTTGTGGATTTAGTGATGGTAGCACAACAATCAATAATTGTTTTGCGAAAGGGAAAATCACCGCTGACAGCCCATTTCTTTCATCATATATTGGTGGAATTTGCGGTTATAATACGGGGACTTCGACTTTAACCATCACTAATTGTTTCAACAAAAGCAATATTTCAAAAGCAGCGCATGTTGGTGGAATCTTGGGAAATAAATTTTGGCCAAATACTGTTGCGATTATCAGTAATTGCTATAATACTGGAAATATTACCGCTATCGTATATGCTGGTGGCATTGTCGGCAATGCACGTGCAACAATTAGCAACTGTTATAACAGCGGTAACATTTCCACGTCAATTGCTGAGCAAACTGATACGTATGCAGCAGGAATTATTGCCCTTGCTGGTAGCAACTCAAAAGTAAACGATAGTTATAACACAGGTAATATATACGCTTATGCTCGGAGGTATGCGCATGCTGCAGGAGGCATTGCTGGATCAAGTACTACAGGTAGTTCTTGGTATAGTTCTATTCAAAATTTCTATAACTCTGGAAATGTTATCGCCGAAATCTCTTCTGAACCGTTTGATAACAGTGCCCTTGCTTCTGCTGAAGGGATACATAAAGGTAGTGGTACCAATAGTATGTCCTCTACCTCTTTTACTATCCATAGTTGTGTTGTCGCTTCTAATCGTATTTTCGCTGAAAATGTTTCTTACCCACTTAATATTAGAAGCAATTTAATCGGGGGAATTTCTGGTATTGGTACAAGAAATTCAACCCTAGCCCTTAATAACATAACAGGAAATGCAACGGATGACGCCACGGCTCGAATATCAATTGAAGAGGCTAAAAGCCAAAGCACCTATGAAGATATAGGTTGGAATTTCGATGATGTTTGGGCGATTTCACCGTCAATCAACAACGGCTATCCCTACTTGCGTGGGCTACAGCCGTAATATAAGAGCAACAAGCCAGCCAGCGGAACGCCTTCCGCTGGCTGGTAAATTTTTGCTTGACATATCGGACAAGGCAAGCTATAATTGTCTTAATGACAGTCGCAACAAGTGGTTATACGTTGGTACAGGCAAAGAACCAAACGGAGTAGGTTTGTACAGCCTTTGAAAAGGCCGGTAAATCGCTACTTTTGTGCCGTTGGCACGGTTCCCAGTTTTTGTCAAGAACTATTTGCCTATGGGACTATATGAAGAAAAAGATAGAAAATTTCGATATGAGATTAGGAATGGAGAAGTTGCAATTATTCAAGTAGCGGACGAAAATTGGTCATATTGGGAAAGAGTTTATCAATATGACTCTGAAAAAGACAAGCTGTTCAGATATGAAGAAACCGAATGGGAAAGCGGCATTCCCTTGAATGCACATTTCTATATCACTCATTTTTCGGGCGATATAGAACAGGCTGTACAAGCTTGGTATGATGATGCCATTATAGCCTTTGAGGAAATAGAGCAACAGGAACAACCCCTAGAGGACTATGCTCCTTCCAAACCACCTAAAGAAGCCATAATAGGCACATGGATGAATGTAGAATATCAAAAAGAAGTTATCAAATTTACCAAGGGAGGAACCTATTCCAACAGCAAAATTTCAATTCGTTATTCGATTGATGAAGATAATTGGCTTAGTTTTGGTGGCGGTTTGGATACATATGGTTGGAACGAAGTAGAAGCCAAAAAGGGAAGTCAACGTCATTGGTTTCTCTCTGGCGATACTCTTTATTGGGCAGGTGATACTTATGCAAGGCAGTAAATAGGTAGAACATTACCTTGCATAAAGAAATTGTTCCTTCTTTCAAGGGCATGCAACCATAGAGCTGCCGATAGCCCCCTGACCGTCAAAGCAGGCACCCATACCCCGCTTAGGGTTTGGGTGCCTGCTTGGTTTTTTGCTCCATTTGAAGCCCGAAAGACTTTCCATGGCCTGTCCATTTTCAGGACAAATAATTGTTTATAGGCGATGTTTCCACTTTTTTCAATTACCTTTTGGTTTCGACCTGCGGCACAAGCCTTTGTATATCAAGGGTTTCAAGGTTCCGTTTCCACTTTTTTAGCCTACCCAGGTGGGCGTCAGATACGCCGGCTCCACATAGCTCCACAGCCCGCTGCGCTCGGCCAGCAGGCGCATCTCCGCCCGCCGGGCATTGGTGAGGTTCTGCGCGCAGTCGAAGGCCGTGCCCGCGTAGTGCTGGCTCTGGGCGGCGTGCCCGCCCTCGCCGATGCGCTTGAAGGCGTAGGGCACGTAGATCGGCTGGCCCCACAGCCTGCGGAAGGCGACCCAGCTTTCCATGGTGCCCGTGGTGGTCCACAGCAGGCTCGACTGCGAGGCCCCACGGAACTCCTGCACCCGCAGCGTCTCGTTGGCGTAGGGCATGGATTCGCCCGGGCCGCGCTCGAAGCGCTCCATCCGGTTGATATGCAGGTTCTGGACTAAAACGGTCATAGAAAATTCCCCCCACCGCACTATATGCGGCGGGGGGATGTCTCTAATACAAGGCTGCGCACTACTTTGTGGTTACCGTCAGGATGCCCCCCTTGGGGGCCGGTGCGAAGCGCCGAGGGGTGGTGCGCCCCCAGGCTCCTTCCCGTGGAAGGAGCTGTCGCGCTCGGCGCGACTGAGGATGGGTTCGCGGAGCGACAGCCCGCTTTACGAAATTGCTAACAAGGCTTTCTAGTATACCCAAAGACCAAGCATATCTAAAAGCCAAGTAATTATCCCAATTGGATACATAATGATAAGGCCTAGACCTACTGCAAGAGCATAAAGGATCATTTCGTTCATGCCTTTCAATTGTGATTTTATGCAGATCCGGGGGCTTAGATTTGCCTAAAAGTCGTCGCTGCTGGAGCTGGCCACCACGGCGTCCTCCTCCGGCTCGTCGGAAAAGTCCTCTTCAGGCGCTTCGTCCTCCAACAGCGCGCGGATGGAAAGGCTCACGCGCCTCTTGTCGAAGTCGATGCCCACGATCTTCACCTGCACCGCCTGGCCGATGGAGAGCAGTTCCTGGGGCTTATCGATGCGGCGGTCGGCGATCTGGGAGATATGGATCAGGCCGTCCACGCCGGGCAGCACGCGGGCGAAGGCGCCGAAGCTGGTGAAGCTGACGACAGCGGCCTCCACCACGGCGCCCACGGGGTATGTGGCGCGCAGTACCTCCCAGGGGTTATCCTCCAGCTTGCGATAGCCCAGGGAAATCTTCTTCTTCTCGGGGTCGAGGGATTTGATGTAGACCTCCACCTCGTCGCCCACCTTGAGCACCTCGCCGGGATCCCGCACGCGGCTCCAGGAAAGCTCCGAGATATGCACCATGCCGTCCAGCCCGCCGATATCCACGAACGCGCCGTAGCTGACTAGGGATTTCACCGTGCCCACGATGCGCTGGCCTGCCTCTGCGTTTTCCCAGAAGCGCCGCTCGGCGGCCTTGCGCTCCTCCTGGGCCACGGAGCGGATGGAGCCCACGGCCCTGCGCCGGGGCTTGTTGACCTCGATGACGCGGAAGCGCACATCCTGCCCGCGCAGCGAATCCAGGGGCTCGTTGCGGGGCAGGCCGGTGAGGGAGCCGGGCACGAACACGCGCACGCCGCCGGTGAGCACCAGCACGCCGCCCTTGATGATATCGATGACCTTGCCCTCCAGCACGGAGCCGTCCTCCTCCGCCTGCAGCACATTCGTCCAGGCCTGGCCCGCGTCGAACTTCTTTTTGGAAAGCTGCACGGTGCCCTCGGCGTCGTTGGTCTTGAGAATGATCAGATTCAGCACGTCGCCCACCTGCACCTCCTTGGAGGGGTCGGCGTTGGGATCGCTGCTGTATTCGCTGGCCGCCACATAGCCGGTCTGCTTGCGGCCGATATCCACTTGGATCTCCGAGGGGTTCACGGCGGTGACAATCCCCTTCACTTTCTGGTCCGTGCTCATGCTGTTGAGGGACGCCTCCAGCGCGTCCTCGAATTCGGCGTCCTCGACTTCTGGTGCCTCTTGCGGTTCTTCCTCCACAGGGGGTGCTTCCTCTTCGATTGCCACTTCTTCTACAGTGACGATTTCCTCTTCTACAGGGGCAGGGGATTGCTCTAGTGCCTGCGCTTCCTCTTCCAGGATAATGGGCTCGTTAGTCAGTTCGGACATGGTTGACAGTACCTCCTTTATTGTGCGCGCCGGGGTGGACGCGCCCGCCGTGCAGCCGATGGTGCGGAATGAGATAAGCTCTTCCTTCCATTGACGCAGATCCCCGGCCCCTTCAACCAGATAGGAAGGACAGAGCTCGGCGCACACCGACAGCAGTTTGCGTGTATTGGAACTCGACCGGTCGCCGATGACGGCCATGGCGTCGCACCTGCGCGCGAGGGCGCTGGCATGCTTCTGGCGCGACCCGGTCGCATAACATATTGTATCAAATATTTTGGCGTTTGTACAGAGGGAATTGAGAATTTTTATACTTTTTTTCCATTCATCCGCCCGAAAAGTCGTCTGTGCGACGGCGATCACCGGCAGTTCCTCCCAATCCGGGTGCGCGCGCAGCAATTCTTCCAGTTCCGGCGCGCTCTGCACCACGAAAGTCTTGCCCCCGGCGTAGCTTCGTATACCCACGACCTCCGGATGATCCGGGTCCCCGGCGATGAGTTCCGGGATCTCCGGTGCGGATTCACATGCCACAATCTCGTGGATCCTGCGCACAAAGGGGCAGGTGGCGTCGCAGCAGGGCAGGCCCAGCCGCCGTATTTCCTCCATGGTCTCCCTGGGCACGCCGTGGGCGCGCACCACCAGGGTATCCCCCGGGCGGCAGGCGGCGGGTGAATCAGCGATAACCGCCCCGCGTGCGTAAAGCTCGCCGGTGACCTGCCGGTTGTGGATGAGCTCTCCCAGCAGGGAGACAGAAACGCCACGCTCCAGCAGTTCGTCGGTCATATCCAGTGCCCGCCGCACGCCGAAGCAGAAGCCCGCGGATTTCGCCAGGATGATGGGCATGCCTGCCTCCTACCACTCTTTATTGATGACCGGCCTGCCGTGCCCAAAATAGACCGCCGCGCCGCTGCCAAACCCGCTGATTTTCGCGGCGCTTTGCTCCATCGCGGTGCGGTCGAGGTAGTGCAGGGCCTTTTGCGGCCGGAGGATATTCATCAGTGCGTCCCCGACAATCAGGCCGGAATCCCCCGCCTGCAGGCCGACAGAGCCCAGGGTGTGCCCGGGCAGGGCGATGACGGCGGCGTCCACGCCGTATTCTGCGAGGGAATCCCCGTCGGCCAGAAAAAGATCGGGCTCGAAGGCGGAGACCGCGTTGAACCGGGAGAAGAACCCGCGCAGGCGTGGCCGCACCTGGAGCCACATCGCGGCGGCCATGACGCGGCCCATCGGCGTGCGGGCTTTCGGCACAGGCATGTCTTCCAACAGGGGGAGGTCGGCCCGGCCCATGGCGACGGGGGCGCCGAGCTGCTTGGCCAGCCACGCGGCGTTTTGCGTATGGTCGTAGTGCCCATGGGTGAGGACAATGATCCGCACATTTTTGGCGCGGCATTTTTCCAGGATGGCCCCGCGGTACCTCGTCGTCGCGGTATCGACCAGAATGGCACTGCCCCCCTGCGAGACGATGTAGCAGTTGTTCGCGCCGCACTGGATGCGCTCGACGGAAAAGGCTATTTCATCCATGGAAAAAGTCATTTCGTCCATGGAAAAAGCTATTTCTTCCATGCGTCCCCCTGTTCCCACAGCCTGGTGATCTCCGCCATAATTTTGTCGCAGGCGGCCTTGCTCTGGCGTTTGTTGGGGGTCTCGCCCAGGCCCAGCTCCTCAAAGGGGATGATGGGGCCGAAGCGGACGGTGAGCTTCGTGCGGAACTTGATGGGGCCTTCGTGATAGATGGAGCAGGGGAGGATGTCTGCCTTGGTTTTGCGGGCGATCATGGCGATGCCGGCCTTGGCCTCCTGGGGGGGGCCGTTCTGGTCGGAGTTGCGCTGGCCCTCGGGGAATATCCCCAGCCCGGCCCGGCCGTCCTCCATGACGCGCAGGGCGTAGTCCAAGGCCTGGCGGTCGATGCCGTCCCGGTCCACGGGGAAGCCGTTGCAGTGGGCCATAAACCAGGCGGCGAACCAGTTGAGCTTGAACAGCTCGACCTTCGCGATAAAGCGCCAGGGCAGGCCGCCGCTGGCCACGGTGAAAAATCCGGGATCGACGGAGTGCAGGTGGTTGCTGGCCAGGATGATCCCGCCGGAGCGCTTGGGCAGGTTCTCGCGGCCGACCACCTTCATCCGGTAGCCGACGAGCACGATTAGCCGGGCGATGGGCATGCCGAGCCTGTAGAACGCGAAGGGCTTCACCCGGTGCCAGGGATACTTATACTGCCTGCTCATGACTGGTTCCCCCTTGTTTTGTTGATGAGTGCAATCACAGCTTGCACCGATTGTTCCAGGTTCATACCCGTGCTGTCCAGCAGGAGGGCATCTTCGGCCCGCTTCAGGGGCGCGGCCCCCCGGGTGGTGTCCTGCTCGTCCCGGGCGATGACCGCCGCCAGCACATCCCCGTAGCTATCCTCTATGCCTTTCGATTGCAACTCCAGCCAGCGCCGCCGCGCGCGCTCTTCGGGGCTGGCCGTGAGGAAAATCTTTACGTCCGCGTTTGGGATTACCACCGTGCCGATGTCCCGACCGTCCAGGATGCTGTCCCGCGCCCGCGCCAGGTCCCGCTGCAGCTCCAGCAGGAACGCCCGCACGGCAGGGAGTTTCGCCACGTCGGAGGACGCCCTGGAGGCCTCAGGCGTGCGGACCGCTTCTGACACATCTTCCTCACCGAGGAATACAAGCTGCGTCCCGTCTTTGGCGTACCGCACTTCCAGCTCGATGCCCGGCAGGCGGGCGAGCACGTCCTCTTCCCGCGCCGGGTCGCCGCCGCCGCGAATCACCGCCAGCCCCACGGCGCGGTAGAGCGCCCCCGTGTCGATATACGCGAGGCCCAGCGCCCGGGCTGCCCCCTGCGCAACGCTGCTTTTGCCCGCCCCCGCGGGCCCGTCGATGGCGATGATCATGGTCGTTTCACTCCAATGCTGAATTATCGCTCCGCGATGCTCCCTCACCGCTCTGCAAAAGCGACTTTGCGAAGTCGCTTGGGAGCATCCCTCACGAGGGAGCCAGGGGCTTGTAGCCGAAAATCTTATGAATGCCGCAGGAGAAATCCCCAGGCTCCCTCGTGAGGGAGCTGTCGCCTCGGGCGACTGAGGGAGCATCGCGGAGCGACACATCCGCTAAGCCGCCGAAAGCCCCGCCAGCCTCCCCGTGGAAAACGCGATCTGCAAATTATACCCCCCGGTATAGGCGTCCGCGTCGAGCACCTCCCCGGCGAAGAACAGCCCCCGCAGCTTTTTCGGTTCCATGGTGCCGGGGTTCACCTCGTCCACGCACACCCCGCCGGAGGTCACGATGGCCTCCTCGATGGGCCGGAAGCCCGTAACCGTGAGCCTGAACCGTTTGAGTAATGCCCCCAGGGCCTGCCTCTGCTCCCGGCTCACCTGGTTGACCCGCAGCCCCATGGGGACACCGCTCAACTGTACGATCACGGGCACAAGGGCCTTAGGCAACAGCCCATTTAGGGCGTTGATGAAATTCTTGTTGGGGTTTTGCGCGAACTCCCGCAAAATGCGCGCGTCCAGCTGCTCTGGACTCAACGCGGGCTTCAGGTCCAGCCAAAGCTCGTAGCGCTCGGGGGCCATTTCGCGCATGTGCGAACTCGCACTCAATGCCATGGGCCCCGATACGCCGAAATGGGTGAACAGCAGTTCGCCGAAGTCTCTATAGATCACGCGGCGCAGCTCGCTGTCACAGACTTCCAGCCCCGTATTGCGCAGCGAAAGCCCCATGAGCTTGGCGCAGAAGCCCTCGTGGCACTCCAGGGGAACCAGGGAAGGCTTGGGTTCGATAATTATGTGCCCCGCCTGCCTTGCCAGCTCGTAGCCGTCGCCCGTGGAACCCGTCCTTGGGTAGGACATCCCCCCCGTGGCGACGATCACCGCGTCGGCGGAGATAGTGCGCCCATCCTCGGTAGCGACCCCCATAATTGCTAATTGCACGGCCCTGCCGCGCTGGAATTTTACGCCGCTTTGCTTAGCGTATCTCACTAGGGCGTCCGCAACATCGTGGGCGTTGTCCGATACAGGGAACACGCGCCCGCCGCGTTCGATTTTCAGCGGCACGCCCAGGGCCTCGAAGAGCTCAACCGTGTCGGTGGGCGCGAAGCGGGAAAACGCGCTGTAGAGGAAGCGTCCGTTCACCGGCACGCTGGCGATGAGCTCGTCAATCGCGGCGGTGGTGGTGGTGACGTTGCAGCGGCCCTTGCCGGTGATGCGCAGCTTCATGGCGGGCTTTTCGTTGCGCTCCAGCAGGGTGACTTGCGCGCCGTGCTGCGCGGCTGTGGCGGCGGCCAGCAATCCCGCCGGCCCCGCGCCGATGACCAGGATATTCTTCAATCCCCTGATTCTCCATTCCTGATCCCTAACTCCTCCATCGTGGTGTAGACCTCATACTGCGCCCATATGCCCTCCAGCTCCTGCAAGGTGCCGTAGACCTTGTCGCCCCGGCTGCGGGCGCAGGCCGCGAGGAGGGCGTTGATGAGGCTCAGGGGGGCCACCAGGGAATCCACGAAGGACACCGCATCGCAGGCGGCGATGAGCACGTGCTGCGAAAGCGCCGCGATAGGGGAGTGGAAGGTGTCCGTGATGGCCACGGCGCAGGCGCCCCGGTCCCGGGCGAAGCGCAGGGCGGTCAGCGTGCGCTTGGAGTAACGGGGGAAGCTGATGGCGATGCACATGTCGCGCTCGTTGATGCGCAGCAGCTGCTCGTAGGTCTGGCTGGCGCTGAAGGCGTCCACGTAGACCACGCCAGGGTGCAGGATGTTGAGGTAGAGCGCCAGAAAATTGGCCAGGGCGGCGGAGCTGCGCGTCCCTTGGATGTAGATGTGCTCCGCCTTATTGATGGCCTCCACAACATCGCGGAACGCCTCCCGGGAGGTCTGCTCCAGGGTGCGGCGGATCATCTCGGCGTCGGCGGCCATGGCGCTTTCCAGGATCTTGTCGTTCCCCTCGTTGCCCAGCTTGACGTCGCTGGCCTGGAGGCGCTGTATGCTTGTCAGGCGCGAGCGGATCATTTCCTGCAAATATTTCTGCAGCTCCGGGTAGCCCTTCCAGCCGTTTTCCGAGGCGAAGCGCACCACGGTGGATTCGCTGACGCCCACGGCCTCGCCCAGGGCTGCGGCAGTCATAAAGGCGGCCCTGTCGTATTCGTGCAGGATATAGTCCGCGATTTTTTTGTGCCCCTTGGAAAGGCTGTGGTAATTCTGCTCAATCTGGTGCAAAAATGCCGGGCCGCTCATAGCAACCTCCTTCTCGGTAATTCCCCTCCCATGGAGGGGTGGCCGAAGGCCGGGGTGGTTTTCCCCTATTATAATGAATTGCAGAAAAAATTGCAAGGAATATTTTGGCTACTTCTTATACCAAATCCATCCGAACAGGAAGATGATGATCAGCCATTCCCACCACAGATAGCCTTGGCTGGGCGGCTGCGTGTAGCTCCACACGGCATAGAGCACAGCGTCGGCGTCCGCCGTATAGGCGTCCCCCGGCTGGTAGCGCGCCGGGCCGCCCGGGCTTTCGGCCCAGCCCTGGAAGGTATAGCTGTCGCGGGCGGGGCGCTGGGCGCTCAGGGTGAGGGGTACGCCCCGCTGTTTTTCCTGCTGTGCGGGCGCGCCTGTGCCGCCGTTTGCCTCGTAGCGGACGAACCAGGTGCCCCGGTGCACCCGGGCGCACTCCACGGAAATCTCCGCGCCGCTTTCCGGCGGCACGGTATAATTGCTGTTGACCGGCCCCGCCGGGAAACGCTCCAACTCGTAGCCAGAAGCCGGATCAATGGGTGTGATAAGGGCCTCCAGCGCGGCTAAATCGGGCACAAGCGCGCTGTAGTCGTCCCAGGCGTGCAGGCTGAGGGACGCCACGGGAATCAACTGCGAACCCGCCGGCAAGCGCAGGTCCGTCAGATAAAGGTGCACCGTCACGGGCTTGCGGCCCCACACCGCCGTGAGCGAGACCTCCGTTCCGGCCAAAGGGGTATCCCCGGGCAATACAGCCTGCGTGGGGTCGCCGCTGTAGGCCCAGCCCAGGAGAACCCAGCCCACATCCGCCTGGACCGCCGGCCATTTGATCCCCATCTG
>Ga0123353_10015874_pt1 | contig 10974 bp, 4 predicted proteins | sample TergutLab28metaG_3_FD_92763 | JGI IMG/M metagenome (GOLD analysis project Ga0123353, IMG submission 92763) | Labiotermes labralis P3 segment gut microbial communities from Petit-Saut dam, French Guiana - Lab288 P3 | ecosystem: Host-associated > Arthropoda: Insects > Digestive system > Gut ... | reverse complement strand
GATGGCGTCCACCAGCTTGTCGCCGTATACGTTTCTTATGTCGTCCGTCCTTCTCTCGGCCAGGATCAAAGCGACCCGGTAATCCGGATTAGCTATGGAGATTTCGGGAACGGCGAGCAGAATGCCGATTGCATCTTGCGAACCCTGGTTGAATAACTCAACAAGCAGCAGGGCTGACCCGATCAATTCACGCACAGGCGGCGACGCCACCTCATGCAATCCGTTCAGGCTTTTCAGCAGGTCGTCCCGGTTTCTATCCAACTCGAAGGACAACCGTTCGAGGTTCTCCCTGGAGTTCTCCGGATAAAAGATCTCCCGCATGATTATCCTCGCGTCTTCCAGATGCGATTTTGAAATGAATACGTATGACATACGCCGGATGGCGAGATCCATCGCCTCCTTGTGACTTGTGTTGGCATCGTCCATGCTCCTGAGTACGAAGACGCCGGCACTTAGGACGGTCGCAAGGACAATGACGTATGACAGCAGCAGCTTGCCGCCGATCTTTAGATTGTGATACCAACTCATTACGAACCCTCCTCATATTGTTGCTCATGAATACCCCTCCTGCCGATCGTATTTGCCGTATACCGGTATTGCTTGATTACAGATCAGTACTTTCCGAACCCGCTTCCGGAAGACGGCGGCGGAGGTCCCGCTCTGTCCGGTATCGACAACCGTCTCCGCTGCACTTTTTCAGCCTGGAGCAGGCTCCGGTATGTCTCGGCGCTATCCTTGAGCTTGAACTGTGTGATCAGTTGCTGAAGCACGTCGGACTGTCCGCTCATTTCCTCGGATGCGGCGGCGCTCTCCTCTGCTGTCGCGCTGTTCTGCTGGACCACCTGCGCCACCTGGTCGATCCCGGTGTTGATCTGCGATATGCTGCGCGCTTGTTCTTCGGACGCCTTTGCAATATCCGCTATGAGCCGGCTTGATTCGCTGATGCCAGATACGATCTCATTGATGCTCATTGCGGTTTCGCCGGCTATGCGTGAACCGAGCTGCGCCTTATCCATCGAGTTCTGGATCATACCGCCTGTATCTTTTGCGGCTTCCGCACTCTTTGACGCGAGATTCCGCACTTCCTCCGCAACTACGGCAAAACCCTTGCCGTGCTGCCCCGCGCGGGCGGCTTCCACCGCTGCGTTAAGAGCAAGGATATTTGTCTGGAAAGCGATATCGTCTATCGTCTTGATGATATTGCTGATTTTCTTGCTGGCTTCGTTGATTTCTCCGACAGCCGCTGTCATCGCTTCCATCTGCCGGCGGCCTTTTTCCGCGTCCTCTTTGATCGCATCGGAGAGCTGTGACGTCTGTTCGGCGGTCTTCGCGTTCTTTTTTGTCATTTCTGCTACTTCGGCGACGGAGTTCGAAAGCTGCTGGATCGACGACGCCTGTTCGGTCGCTCCCTGTGCGAGAGACTGCGCTCCGTCGGCCACCTGCTTTGCGCCGGCGGACACCTGGCTGGTGGAGGATTTGATTTCGGCAAACATATCGTTCAGGCTGGCGATAGTTTTTTTCAGCGAGGTGCCCATTGTATCCGCGTCTGAAAGAAGCTTGATATCCACTGTAAGATCGCCGCCGGCGACAGTCTCCAGATCTTTGGAAATCGACGTGACGTGACTGATGAACGATGCGGCGCCGCTTATTGTCTGTCCGATCTCGTCTCTGACTTTTGAAAATTTTGTGATCACTTCCACATCGTTGCTGTCGAGGGTGATGTCGCCGGTTGTGCCCGCTTTCTTCATGAATGCAGTGAGCGCAAGCAGCGGTTTGCTGATCAGGCTGGAGATGCGAAGCGCCAGATATACGGCGATGATCACGGCAAGAGCAAGGAGAGCGATCTCAATAAGCATCATGGTTTTAAACAACCCGGTGTTTTCGTCTACCTTTTCCCGGGCCCAGTCATCGTTTTGATCCATCGACACGGCAAAGTCCTTTATCATCGTGGCTCTTAATCCGGCTACATGCGGGTCGTATATAATATTGTAAGCAGCCTCAAGACTTTCAAAGCTCGCTTCGGTTATTCTTTTCTTGACGCCGGAGAACTCATTTAAGTAGACAGCTTTCCCCTCGAGATAAGCTTCCTCCGCAGAATAGTCGGTTATGGTGCCTTCATACTCGATGAAGTGATCATCCATATCTTTCTCCAGAAGAGCCAGGGTCTCAAGTATTTCCTGTAATTTTTCAGGGCGCCCCGCGTTGAGAGCCAGGTTTCGCATCTGGACGATCTGGGACTGCAGTATCTCGCGAATACTTCCCATGGCGCTCAGAGCGACGACGTTTTCATTATAGAGAGAGTCGTCGGCTTTGTTTATGGTGTTCATGCCGAGTATTCCGACGAGCCCTACAGTGATCGCTGCAACGATGACGATCGTAAAGCTGAAAATCAGTTTCGTTGATACTTTCAAGTGTTTCACAATAAATCCCTCCGGTCGTTTTCTAAAAGTTGACGGGTACAGCCGCCCCGGCTTTTTGGGTTTTTCAGCCTGTTCTGTGTCCCGGGATACCACTGACGAGTATCATATTGGCAGTCTAAGCTGCTGTGTAACACAAGTGTCAAGCGGAACCTTGAAAAAAGAATATAGAATTTTAGTTACTCTTACAGCCCGGACGCCGCCTGTTATTGTTATATTTGCACAATTATTCACATATTTCTCTATGATAATGAGCAAACTTAGTGCTGTGCTACGCAATAGTTTTTGTTGATTTTCTGTTATTTCCGGTCTATAATGCTCCTTGTTCCCGAACCGGGCGGATTGGTTGTGCCCGAAAGAAAAGGAGTGTGGAAATGGGAGGCAGCAGTTTTTTTACCGTAAATGAGTTTGCTAAAATATCCCGTACTACCAAAGATACATTGCTGCATTATGACAGGATCGGTTTGCTGTCGCCCGAAGCGCGCGGCGACAATAAATACCGTTATTACTCAATAAGGCTGCTTGCGGGCGTGAATGTGATCCGCACGATGCAGAGATTGGGCATGACTCTGGAGGAGATCAAAGAGCTCAGGGACCAGAGGACGCCGGAGCTGACCGAAAAGATGTTCAAGCACCAGATCGAGAAAATCGACGAGCGAATCGACGAGTGGATCCGCGCCCGCAAGCTTCTGCTGGCGTTGCAAAAAAACATACACGACGTTGCGGACGTCGACGAAGCCGGGATCACGATAAAGTTTCTGCCGGCAGAAGCGATCGTACTCGGCGGCCTGAACGACTACAGCCGCGGAAAAAACGCTTATGACGCGCTGTTGAGTTTTTATAATGCCATCGGCAAAAAATACCCCGACATGGATCTGAACTATCCTGTCTGGGCTGCATTTTCGGAGGAAAGGATAAAGCAGTACGATTGGGTTTGGCCGGACCGCTACTATTTCAGCAATCCCGAAGGGGACGACAGAAGGCCCGCCGGATTATATGCCACAGGTTATACGCGGGGCGGGTACGGCGGGGGCGGCTTGCTATACAGAAGGCTGCTCGCGTACATTGCAGACAACGGCTTTGAGGTTTGCGGAAACGCCTATGAAGAGTATCCTTTGAATGAGATGTGTATCACGGATGAAAACAATTATTTGATACGGGTGATGATCGCGGTACGGGAAAAGGGCCAGGGCTGATTTACCGTTGCGGAAAATCTCAACACTTTTGTTGAAAAAAATGTAGAAATAGGGTATATTTATGTAGAAATTCTGTCGAACCGGTTATGCGAAAAAGACATACCGGAAAACGCGGCAGTGAAACCATAGCTGCGGACTGCAGATGGGTCCGCCGCCGGGCGTACCCGCTCATGACCATATGGGGGAAGCGATACAGAAACCAAAGATCAGCAAAACCGGAAATAAAAAACTGGGAAAAGAGGTTTCGATATGAGAATCAGAAGTTTGGGGTTGAAAGTGTCACTAATAGTAGCGCTTATGATCGCCGTGATCATCTGTGTGATCGTCTATATCGTATCCACGCAGAGCCAAGCGCTGATACATGATATCACCGCCAACGAGGCGAAGGCGGCCAATAAATCGTTGATCAAAGAACTGGAAATGCTGCAGACGGACGCCCTGACCAGCGCAAGGGTAATCGCGTATTCAAACGACTTCGTTGACGCGCTTCTCGAGATGGATGAAGTGAGGCTCAAAGAAGTGTTCGATCATTACGGCGAAGGTTTGGATCTTATCACTGTATGCGATACGAACGGGGATGTGATCATGCGAATGCACTCCGACATGAGGGGCGACAACGTCCTGTATCAGCATGCACTTTCGACCGCGCTCGTTCCCGGACATAATGTGAGCACGATCGAGCGCGGAACTGTCGTCGGCCTCTCCACGCGGGGAAGCGCCACGATAAGAGACCACGACGGGACTATCATCGGCGCGCTCGTCTGCGGACACGACCTGTCGGGCAATACGTTCATAGATATGATGAAGGAAATCACCGGCAGTGAGGTGACGATTTTCGACGGAGACACCAGGCTGAGCACGACGATCATCGACGACAGCGGAAACCGTGCCGTCGGCACCAGGGCGTCGGACGCCGTCGTCAACACCGTACTGAGCGGCAGAACCGATTACTCACAGGAAGTCATCCTGTTCGGCAGCAATTATTACGCTTACTACTCGCCGCTTATAGCCGATGGTGAGGTCCTGGGGATGCTGTTTACCGGCGTATGTATCGACGAAGCGCTGGTGGGGCAGAAGAACATGATGAACACTGTGCTGGCCGTGGGGATCGCGTGCGGCGTCCTGAGTATTCTGCTCGTGTTTATCTTCAATGTGTTTTCGGTGAGCAAGCCGCTGAAAAAGATAGGTCTCTTCGCGGAAAAAATCAGCAACGGAGATATCGGCGTTTCTGCGGCCACCGCGGAAACGATAGCTGTCCGCTCGTCGGATGAAGTCGGCGTTCTGGCAAGGGCGCTGGAACATGCGTATGACCAGCTGCGGGGATATGTAGGAGAGATACAGGAACGCATGCAGGGCCTTGCGGCGGGCGACCTGACGGCTGAGAGCACGTTTGATTTCCAGGGCGACTTTATACTTATTAAGGATTCGATAAACGACCACATCCGCAACCTCAACCACACAATGTCCGAGATCAACGGCTCGTCCACGCAGGTGTCCTCGGGCGCGAAGCAGGTCGCCGACGGCGCGCAGTCGCTGGCGCAGGGCGCGACGCAGCAGGCTGCGGCGATCGAAGAGCTATCAAGTTCCATCGCTGAGATTGCCGAGAGGACCAAAGCGAACGCGGATACCGCCAACAGGACTTCCGCGCTGTCCGGAACGATAAAGGACAACGCCGAAAGAGGAAGCCACCAGATGGATGACATGATATCCGCAGTCAGAGAGATCAATGACGCCAGCAAGTCAATAAGCAAGATCATCAAGACGATAGACGACATCGCTTTCCAGACGAATATACTCGCGCTCAACGCCGCCGTGGAAGCCGCCCGGGCCGGACAACACGGGAAGGGGTTCGCGGTAGTCGCGGAGGAAGTGCGTAACCTGGCATCAAAGAGCGCGGAAGCCGCCAGGGAAACCGGGGACATGATCCAGAACTCGATGGAAAAAGCAGCGCTCGGCTCGCGAATAGCCGGCGAGACCGCCGCGAGCCTCACGGAGATCGTGACCGGCATCAACGAATCGACCCGTCTTGTCGCAGAGATAGTCAGGGCGTCTGATGAACAGTCGATGGGCATTATGCAGATCAACACGGGCATCGATCAGGTGGCGCAGGTGGTGCAGCACAACAGCGCGACAGCCGAGCAGAGCGCCGCCGCAGCGGAAGAGATGAGCGGGCAATCTTCGCTGCTGCAGCAGCTGATCACGCAGTTCAGGCTGAAAGACGAAGGCCATATGCAGCGCACTCTGCCGCCGGCGGGAAATCCCGCGAGAAAGAGGCATGCCGCGGCAGGTAATGACGGGTATTTTGCGGACGGCGGGGATTTTGGTAAATATTAGCAAATACTGACAAAAATGTAGAGAAGAAGTTGTATAAATTTCGCCGAAAAACTCTTTTTACTTGAAAAACAATGCATGTCCGAATATAATCGATTTAATATACCTAATTATTACATGGTAATGACAATGACAGTACCTTATGGACCCATCAGAACAATAAAAAACAAGAATTTTACTATCCATAAGGTACTATCACCGTGTGAACACACGGTGCGCCGCGTAGCGGCGAGAGGGCGCAGTGCGTAGGGCGGATTCACTTCGCCCGTCAGCGTAGTGCCGATGAAACAAGCGCGGAGCGCGCAGTTCCGCTCTGCGGCGAGGGCGGACGCCCTCGTCATCAGCGTACAAGCCCGTGGGTTGTGGGGTGAAACCCCACGCTAAAGAAATGATAAGGGGTAGGGATATGAAAAAAACGATCTTCGTGGTGGATGACAATGACACGAATCTGGCAGCCGCGAGGGAAGCGCTGAAAGACCACTATCGTGTAATGACTTTGCCGTCGGCAATAAAGATGTTTACGATGATGGAAAAACTGGCGCCGGACTTGATACTGCTGGATATAGAGATGCCTGAAATGGACGGATTTCAGGCGCTTGGCCAGTTGAAGGAGACCAGAGCGGACGTGCCTGTCATATTCCTCACCAGCCTGATCGACGCCGACGTGGAAGCGAGAGGTTTCCAGCTCGGGGTGATCGATTTTATTACGAAACCGTTTTCCGCCCCCGTCCTCATTAACCGTATAAAGACGCATCTGGAGATCGACGAGCTGATCCGGGAACGGACGGCGCAGTTACAGGAAAAAACAGTGCAGCTCGAGAACCTGCAAAACGCCATCATTTTCGGATTCGCGGATCTCGTTGAAAGCCGGGACGAAGGCACGGGCGGCCATGTCGACCGTACATCCACATACATACAGATATTGCTCGACGCCATGATCAAGCGCGGTATTTACGCCGGTGAGATCGCTGAACTCAACAGGGAGCTGTTCATCTCGTCGGCGCGCCTGCACGACGTGGGCAAGATCGTTATTTCGGACAACATCCTGAACAAACCTGGCAAACTGACCGACGAGGAGTTCACGACCATGAAGAAACACACATCCGAGGGGGAGATCGCCATCGACCAGATCGCGAGCAGAACGGATGATGTGGAGTTTTTAAACAACGCCAGATTATTCGCAGGCAGCCACCATGAGCGATGGGATGGAAGAGGTTATCCGCGCGGCCTTCACGGGACTGATATCCCGATCCAGGGACGGCTCATGGCGGTCGTCGACGTATATGACGCGCTCGTCTCCGAACGCCCATATAAAAAACCATTTTCACATGAAGAAGCGGTAAGGATCATAATGGAAAACGCAGGCTCGCAGTTTGATCCTCTGGTAGCCGAGACGTTCTACGAGGTAAGGGACCAGTTCGAAGCAGTCAGCCGCTGATTTTCTTGGAGAGGAGACAGGATGGAACTCATCAGGACCGATTTGGACCTGTGCACCGGCTGCAACCGATGCGTCAGGGAATGCCCGATGGAACCTGCGAATATCACTTATCAGGACGAAGACGGGAATATTAAGGTCAGGATCGACCATGATAAATGCATAGTGTGCGGACGGTGCCTGTATGCTTGCAAACACAGCGCCAGATATCATGTCGACGATACGGAACGTTTCTTTGAAGACCTCGACAATGGCGTCCCGATCTCGCTTATCGCCGCTCCCGCCATACGGACGAACATACCTGAGTGGAAGAGGATGTTTACCTATTTCAAACAGCGCGGCGTCAACAAGATATACGACGTGTCCCTTGGCGCCGACATATGCATCTGGTCGAATATCAGGCATGTTGAGAGAAACGAAGACATACCGTTCATAACGCAGCCCTGCCCGGTCATCGTCACTTATTGTGAGATGTACAAGCCGGACCTGCTTCGTTATCTGTCGCCTGCTCAGAGCCCTATGGCTTGCGCTTCCGTTTATATGAAGGAATATAAGGGGATAACCGACAACATAGCCGCCCTGTCCCCATGCGTAGCAAAAGCGAACGAGTTTGAGGAGACCGAACTCGCGCAGTACAGTATTACATTTACAAGGCTTCTCGACTATCTCAGAGACAACGATATCGAGCTTCCCGAAGAGGAGACCGACTTCGACAGCGACGAAAGCAGCCTTGGGTCGATATTCCCCATGCCGGGCGGCTTGAAAGAGAATATAGAGTTTTATACTGAAAAAAAGGTCAGCATCGACAGAGCAGAAGGCAAAGTCGTGTTCGATCTGATGGACACGTTCGGCGAAACCCCCGTGGAATCGCTCCCGCGTGTTTTTGACGTGCTCAACTGTCATGACGGCTGTAATATGGGCACAGCCTGCACGCATACCACCAATCTGTTCGCGGCCAACCGGGAGATGGATAAAAGGCGCGAGGCGGCCACGGGCGGCAGGAGCAGGGATTACTTCGTCGAACTGTACAGGAAGTACGACGAGACTTTTGACCTCGAGAAATTCACAAGACGTTATAAGCCTATGCCCGCGATGGCTTTGCAGATAGACGATAACGATATCAAACACGCTTACGCAGTGTTGGGTAAAGAGGACGACTATGAGAAGCAGCATGTCGACTGCGGCGCCTGCGGCAGCGATACATGTCTCGGAATGGCGAGGAAGATAGCCCTCGGCGTGAATATACCGATAAACTGCATCGTAAAAACGATGGAGGATGCGAAAGCGGAACACGAGTTAAACATTGAAAACCAGGAACAGATCGCGCAAATGGAGAGGAACCGTGAGACCGACGAACTCATGCGTACCATGCTGGACTCGAACCCGTACGCCGCAAACTTCTGGAACAGAAACCTTGAACTCATCGACATCAACGAGGCGACCGTCAACCTGCTCGGGATGTCCGATAAAAGGGAGTATATAGATAACTTCGGGGCGTTCTCCCCGGAATACCAGCCCGACGGGCGTTTGTCGGTCACGGCGGCTGCCGAGTATATCGGTCAGACATTTGAAAAAGGCACGGGGCGTTATGATTGGATGCTCCAGACCGCGAATGGCGAAAAGGTCCCGTGCGAAGTGGTCGCGACGCGCGTCGACTATAAGGGCGAGTATATTGTAGCGGCGTATCTCAGGGATCTCAGAGAGCAGAGAAAGATGCTCAGCGACATAGAGAAACGTGACAAACTACTTGGAGTTATAAACCGGATCGCGTCGGTGCTGCTCGCTGCGACGAACGAGGATCATTTCGAGGATTTCCTGATAGAAGGCATGGAACTCATAGGCAGGGAACTGGACTCGGACTGCGTCCAGATCTGGCCGAATGAGACGAGGGACGGGGTACTCCATTTTGCCCTGAAGTATAAATGGATGTCTGAAGTCGGCAAAGGCGCGCCGCCTGTAGCAATAGGGACCGCGCTGCCTTACAGCGCGAGATGGAAAGAACTGTTCCTGCGCGGGGAATGCATCAACGGCCCTATTTCATCGCTGCCGCAGGAGGACCAGGATCTGCTCAGTCCCCTCGCGCTTAAATCCACGGTCACGATTCCCCTGTTTTACCTTGATGAGTTCTGGGGAGTGTTATGCGTCGACGACTGTGTCAAGGAGCATTATTACACTGACGACGAGATAGGCATACTGCGATCGGCGGCGCTGATGCTGGTTAACGCCATAAACCGGAATATCCAGGCGTCCCAGCTCAGAGACACAGCCGAGCGCCTAAAAACAGCGCTTGGGAACGCGGAAGCAGCCGTTAAGGCGCTTGAGGCGGCGCAATCGACCACATCAGCCATGTTCAGGGCGAATACCAATATGAACGTGCTGTTTGACAGCTCCTTCAATGTCGTAGACTGTAACCCCGCGGCGCTGAGTTTCTTCGGGTTTAAGACCAAAGAGGAGTTGTTTGCCGGATTTATTGAGCGCATGCTGAAAAGCATACCGCAATACCAGCCGGACGGCAGGCTTTCCATACCGCTGCCGGAAAGGCTCATGACCGCCGTAAAAGAAGGCTCCGTGAGGTTTGAGACGGAACTGGTCATGGGCGGCGTAAAAAAGATCCTGGACGTAGAGTTCAAGAGGATCCCGTATGAAGGCAGTTTTGCCATTGTCGGTTATGTCTACGACATGACCGATATACGCGAGCGCGAGATGGAACTAATCGCTACGCGCGAACAAAACGAGATTCAACTGACCAAACTGAATCTGGTGCTCCAGGCTACCGGGATCGGGCTGTGGGATATGGAGGTTGCAAGAGACGACCCGGTCAATCCCATAAACGCCATCATATGGTCAGATGAGTTCAGGCGCCTGCTCGGGTTTGAAGACAAGAAAGATTTTCCGAACCAGATCGGGAGCTTCAGGGAACGCATACATCCGAATGACGGCGATAAGGTCAGGAACGCGCTGATCGGGCACCTGATGGATGTGACAGGCGAGACGCCGCTCGACCTGGAATTCCGGGTGATGAAAAAGGACGGCGAATACTCGTACTTCCGCGCAACCGGAGAGACAATCCGTGATGAGTCGGGCAGTCCCATCCATGTGGCGGGATCGCTGGATGATATCACCGAGACCAAAAATATCCTGCTCGATACGGAAAAACAGAAACTGCAGGCGGAGGCCGCAAGCCAGGCAAAAAGCATGTTCCTGAGTACGATGAGCCATGAGATACGTACGCCGATGAACGCCATCCTGGGTATTGCCGAGATCCAGCTCCAGGATGAGATGCTCGATCCGGGCCTGAGGGAAGGCCTGGAAAAAATACGTAACTCGGGAGATATGCTGCTGGGCATCATCAACGATATACTCGACCTGTCAAAGATCGAAGCCGGCAAGCTGGAACTGATATACCTGAAATATGATACTGCAAGCCTGATCAGCGATACCGCGCAGCTCAATATGATGAGAATAGGCAGCAAGCCGATCGAGTTTGACCTCTATGTCACCAGGGAACTGCCTGTATGTTTATTGGGCGATGAACTGCGCGTAAAGCAGATATTGAATAATATCCTGTCAAATGCCTTCAAGTATACCGAAGCGG
>Ga0123353_10015871_pt1 | contig 10974 bp, 8 predicted proteins | sample TergutLab28metaG_3_FD_92763 | JGI IMG/M metagenome (GOLD analysis project Ga0123353, IMG submission 92763) | Labiotermes labralis P3 segment gut microbial communities from Petit-Saut dam, French Guiana - Lab288 P3 | ecosystem: Host-associated > Arthropoda: Insects > Digestive system > Gut ... | reverse complement strand
TTTTATGTGAAACCACGAGAAAATCCTCCACCATTTCAAATGATGCTTTCTTCTCAAATTAAATTTCTCAATCAATTTGTCAATATCATAACAGCTCCGCTTGCAGCCATAAATATATAAATAGTAAATCTCAGTTTTTCTTCGTTGAGCAATCCGAACAGTTTCAGCCCCACCCAAGTCCCAATGGCTACTAAAGGCACTCCCGCCAAAATAAACGGCCAAACGTCATTCGTTACCATTCCGCGCATATACCTCGAAATCGTCACATATATGGCAGAAAAACAAAAATATGCCTGTGAGGACGCAATGTACTCTTTTGTGTTTTTGGAAGCTGCCATCATATATAAAGCGATCGGAGGCCCGCCCATTGAAAAAAAAGCATTTGCCGTTCCGCCGATTAATCCGGTCAATAATCCTGCTTTGAGTGTAGGTTTTATTCTTATATTCCTGTTTAAAAAAACAAAATACAAACTGAGAAGTATAAGAAAACCTCCGAGTATTTTTTTCATGGCGCTGTCTGCGTCTCCGCTCCAAAAAAGCATAACGGATGTTATGGCAACCACGTTACCTATGATCACTGGAATTATCATCCGTACGTTGATGTGTCTATATTCCTTTGCCACGATAGAGACGCATGTTACAAGTGACGCAAGAGTGGAAAGAACCAGTGAAAACGAGTACGAGTGAATAAAATGCGGCAGGGCTGACATTAAAACCATACCCGATCCAAAGCCACAAAGCGATTGAATCATTGCCCCTGTAAAACATGTGATTGCGTAAAGTATCATTGTATTAAGCATTTTATTTGTCCCAGAGCTAATACTTATACTGCATTGCTTTTCTCTATTTCGGTCATGTATTCCCCGAGAAATTTCGATGTATAGCCCTTACATTTTGAAATTATCTGTTCTGGCGTTCCTTGCACAACTATTTCCCCGCCGCCTGTTCCTCCGTCCGGGCCTAAATCTATTATCCAGTCTGAGGAGAGCAGGACATCGAGGTTATGTTCAATGAACAATACACTGTTCCCCTGGTTTGTGATTCTTGCTACAATCTCAAGCAATTTCTGAACGTCCGTATAAAACAATCCCGTCGTAGGCTCGTCAAGCAGGTAAAGCGTATGTCCTCCGAACTTTTTTGAAAGCTCCCTCGATAATTTCACGCGTTGCGCTTCTCCCCCCGAAAGCGTAAGAGCTGATTGACCGAGTTTTATGTAACCAAGCCCCGCTTCTTTTATCAATGCGAGTTTTGAAGATATACGCGGGATTTCTGAGAAAAAAATCACCGCTTCATCAACGCTCATATTGAGAACGTCCGATATGGATTTTCCCTTGTACTTAACTTCATGCGTTTCATGGTTATACCTTGTTCCGCCGCATATTTCGCAGTCAACGTAGATATCTGCCATGAAAAGCATCGAAACTTTTACTGACCCTGCTCCGCCGCAAGCTTCGCATCGGCCGCCCTTTACGTTGAAACTGAATCGTCCGGCGTTATAGCCTCTTATCTTTGCTTCTGGCAGCCCCGCGAAATGCTCCCTTATAAGGGAAAATACGCCGGTATATGTTGCAGGGTTGGACCTGGGGGTTCTTCCTATCGGGCTTTGATCCACCAGCACAATGTTTTCAATACTCTCCCAACCGCTTATATCCTTGCATTTCCCGGCGCGTTCTCTGTAATCCTTGTCCATGAGCCGGCGCATTCCTTTATATAATACGTCGTAAACAAGGCTGCTTTTTCCCGAACCCGATACGCCGGTAACACAGGTAAATACCCCGGTCGGTATCTTAACATCTATGTTTTTGAGATTATTATGCCCAACTTCCTTCAAAGCTATCCATCCCTGAGGCGAACGGCGTTTAGGGTTTGTGCCGCATATATCCTGTTTATTTAATGTTTTCCTTATTTTTCTCCCTTTTTGGGGGATATCATGCTCAGGCTCCGGAATGCTTATAAAGATTCCTGTAGCTTCGCCTCTGAGATACTTGCCTGTTAAAGTATCCGAGTTGTAAACCTCCACATAGCTGCCTGACTGAACTATATTTCCGCCCATTTCACCGGCAGCTGGACCGATTTCTATTATCGCATCCGCTGCTTTTATGGTCTCTCTGTCATGCTCGACAACTATCACGCTGTTGCCAAGGTCTCTTATAGAATAAAGCGTTTTTACAAGCCTTTCGGTATCGCGTGAATGTAACCCTATGGTTGGTTCGTCAAGTATATAAAGCACCCCCGAAAGCTTTGAACCGATTTGAGTGGCAAGCTTTATCCTTTGACTCTCACCGCCGGAAAGCGTATCCGCGCGTCGAAGAAGAGAAAGATACCCGACCCCTACGTCGACAAGGAATTCCAGTCGTTTTTTGACTTCTGACAGCACCTGTTCCACAATATGGGTATCGGTTTTTCCCAGTTCAAACGATGAAATGACATTAATCAGTTCATCGACGGGCATATTTGAAAGCTCTCCTATCCCGTATCCTCCCACTTTCACTTTCAAAGCCTCCGGGCGTAGCCTCAACCCGTTGCATGATTTACATACATCTTCAATCCTATATGACGCCATTTCTTCTGTGGTTGCTTCCGATTCGGTTTCATTGAACCTTTTCTCTATCCATGGCAGAAGCCCTTCATATCCGCCGTTATAAGTTTTCTCAGTCCCGGCGCTGTCTACCCATGGCATGGGGATTCGTTCATCTGTTCCGTTAAGTACGAAATCCCGCACGTTTTGAGGCAATTTACAATAAGGAGCATTTAAAATATTACTCCATTTTTTGTGAGCGGCAAAAAGCTCTAATTTTGTCAGCATGTAGTGCTTTTTTTTCCATGGAAGGAGAGCTCCTTCCGATATCGGACGGGTAGGGTCGACAGCTAATTCTTCAGAAAAATGTTCATGACTTCCAAGCCCCGAACAATCCGGGCAGGCGCCTATGGGGCTGTTGAATGAGAAAAGCCTTGGCTCTATTTGCGGCAAAGCCACATCGCAATCCGGGCAGGCGTAATTTTCGGTTATCAGTCGTTCCGCTCCAATATCTTCACCCGCGATGAGCAGATATCCTTCGGACAGCCTCAGCGCAGCTTCAACGGATTCAGCGATTCTTGGCCTGCGCTCAGGTGAGATTTTCAAACGATCGACGACTATCTCTATCGAGTGAAGCTTTTTCTTGTCTAAAGATATCTCTTCCTCAAGATATAGAATTGAGCCGTCAACGCGGACCCGCATATATCCTTTTTCTCTGGACCGGGCGAACAGGTTTTTGAATTCTCCTTTTTTCCTTCGTACTATGGGAGAGAGTATCTCGACCTTTTTATCCATGTAGTCGCGAAATATTATCTCCAATATTTCATCGATCGAATGGCGATGCACCGCTTTTCCGCATTGCGGACAATACGGTACTCCCACGCGTCCGAACAGCAGGCGCAGGTAATCGTAAATTTCAGTAACCGTTCCGACTATTGACCTGGGGTTATGCCCGGTTCCCTTTTGTTCTATCGATATTGCCGGAGACAAACCCGATATGTCGTCCACATCGGGCTTTTTTTGTACGCCGAGGAATTGTCTTGCGTAAGCTGATAGCGACTCCACATAGCGTCTTTGTCCTTCGGCGTACAATGTATCAAACGCAAGGGATGATTTTCCCGATCCTGACGGCCCCGTTATCACTACGAGTTTTCCGCGCGGTATGTCAACGTTGATATTTTTTAGATTATGCTCTCTTGCGCCTTTTATGCTGATAAATTCGTTCAAGATAAAATTACTTAATCGTCTATATAAGTGTCGAAGTATCCTGAAATATGAACGACGGGCGTTCCCTTGTCTCCTGAACCTGAAGTCAGGTCGCATAGCGAGCCTATCAAGTCATGATAACGGCGGGGAGTTGTTCCTAAAGCCAGTTTATTGTCAATATTTTTTTCCTTATGTTTATCTGCAATGGTTTTTTTGACTATCTCGCTTGCGCTTCCCGCGTCGCCTTTTGTCCCATCCGCTATAAGCTTAAGTTTTACTTCTGACGGTGTCCCGTTAAGCCCTTCCGTATATCCCGGAGATACGACTGGGTCTGCAAGTTCCCAAATGCCGCAGGCAGGGTCTTTGAAAGCTCCGTCTCCATACACGAGGACTTCAATGTTTTTTCCGGTTAACCTGAACAGTTCATCATGAAGCTTGTTTACAAATATTTTCGAATCGCGGGGAAAAAGTTTTACCGCATCATTATCGGAGAGGTTTGAACCGAGAAGGCCGAATTCTTCATTATATCCCGCATCTTCCCGCGGTGAGCGACAAACTTCGTCCAATGTCAAAACCCATGACGCGCCCGATTTGAGCAGCATTTCTTTCTGAACAAAACGCGCATGGATGCTCGCTAAAATGATATTCTTATCAAACTGCAAAATGTCGGCAGGGTTATTTACAAACCAAATTTCTATCCTTGCAGGGTCAACTTCCTGATATAGTTTTACATAGTCAATTCCGGTAAATATGTGAATATAACGCCCGAATACTTTTTCCCATTCCTCCTCGTTAAAACACTCCGACGATAATTTATGTTTATTCTCAAGATAGTTTATGGGGTCGATTATTAGATTGCCCACTTCATCTCCCGGGTATGATAAATATGTTCTTACCTTCCCTGAAATCCCTTTTACGATTCCTTTAAGCAAAAGTAAAAATCTGTTGCGGCTTAGTATAGGGAACGCTATAGCAATATCCCCCCGTGGCGCGAGTGTGGAAATATCCTCCGCTATATTGTCTAAAGAGACGAAGTTTGCCTGGCTCCTTGCAAGAAAAGACTCTGTTACCCCAACTATATCGCGGTCATGAAAATCAAACGGGGTTACTTTCGCAGCCTCAATGAGGTTATCCGATACTATGCGGACCAAGTCGTCGCCTTTCCGGACTATCGGCATTCTTATCCCTCGCACGGTTGTTCCTGTGTAACGCTTCATGCTAACGCTTCCTTTCAAGTATATTTCTACAGTTTTCGCATTTGACTTTCCAAATCCCTATTCCCTAATCCCTCTTTTGTCAGGCTTCCAAAAATTCTCGTTGCGTTTGAAATATACGTAGTCGCCGGGTCTGTATTCCGAAAAGACAAATGGCCCCGTTCCAATTAGTTGGGTAAGATCAGGGTTATCAAGATGCTTTTCTCTCGATGGTTGCCATACTCTCCAATCTTCTACACCATCCAGTATATGCTTGGGTAATATAGGCAAACCTCCGATGTTATGCAGATTCCAGTAACTCGTTTTTGAAAATTTTACCACAACAGTATTTGGCGCCGGTGAAATAACGCTCTCTACATCCTTGACGCTGTCATAATATCTTGGAGCTTCAGCCTTTTTCAGAAATTCAATGGTTGCAATAACGTCAACTACAGTCAAAGGCCTTCCGTCATGCCATTTAATGTCATCTCTTATTATAAACTCAAGGATGGTCCTTTCATCTTCATTTTTTACTTTCCATTCTGAAGCAATCCACGGAATATCTTCAAATGTATCCGGATGTACTGATATCAAGTTATCGTAAATGTTCCCCATTACCATCCAATCATAAGCGGAGCTTGCGATTATCGGGTTGAGGGAGCGCGGTTCTTCCGGCAAAGCCCAATATACGGGGCGCATTTTGCCATCGGAAGGTGTCATTCCCGTAAGTGTCCAAAAATTATTAGCAGTCGATTTTTCAGAAGTGTAAACTCCGTTCCATCCTTTATTTACCGCAGCTATGGAATAACGGCTGTAAATAGGCACAGATGGAACAAGCTCCGACAGCATTATTTGTGCTTCGCTTACCGCTCCGCGTGCGGTGATTTCATCGGGAGCGTCGCGCAGTTCAAGCAAAACCTCATCCAATTTAGGGTCTGATATCCCTGAAACATTGTAGCCTCCCTGTACGTTCATTGAGGAATGATAGAACGAAAAAAGCGAATCCGGATCCCGTGAAAGGCTCCAAGCATGGACTACCGCGTCAAAATCGTGCCTGTCCATTCTTGAAAGCATTGCGGAAAAATCCATGGGTTCGCTTTCAATCGGGATACCGAGTGTTCGCATGGCTTCCGCAGCTTGGTTTCCAATTTCGGCGGAAGTCGGCGCGACAGACGCCGTTGGTGACATAAGCTTCATTGGTTTTAAAGTTTCACCATTCGGTGAAACAAGTATACCCTTAGAATCCCATCTCCAACCGTACCTTTCCAATAAAGCTCTCGCCCTGTCAGGATTATAGCTAAAGTATGTGACATTTAAATCCAGCCAGGTAGATACAGGAGGAAGATAGGAATCAATTGGATCCGCATACCCTGAAAACAAGTCGCGTACTATCTTATTCTTTGGAATCACCTGCCATACGGCCTGTCGTAAAATCTTCGAATCGAACGGAAAGCGGCGTGTGTTGAAGCTCAGGTAGAAACTGTGAAAAGCAGGCGCTATGGAAAGCTCTGCATTTTGTGACCTCGATAGCCTCTCTATATCAATTGGGCGGATCAAATCGCCTAAAACATCAATCTTGTTATTTTCAATGGCAATTATCTGGGCGTCAGGGTCGCGCAGTATAACCATATATAATTCATCAACAACAGGCATGGCGTATGTCGGCATTGATAACATCGTCATTATAGCTATACAAATAAGTTTTTTCATATTAGTCACCTTTCTTAATGCAATTCACAATTAAAAACGAAAAAATACTTTTATCCTCTGATTGTGCATTGTCTCAACTCTTCTCGCTGAGCCTTAGCCTTGTCGTAGTCTCCAAATTTCTCAGGGCGGAAGAGCTTTTCAGTTTCGGATTTCTCCTTGCGAAATCCATAGCAGTTTCTCCGTTTGCTTTAATCGTCGTATCCGCGCTGTATCTTAATAAAAGTTCTACCATTTCCGGATTCTTTGTGCATTTTGAGGCAAGCATTAGTGGGGTCATACCTTGCGAATCTACAGCATTAATATATGCCCCGGCCTCAAGGAGCAGTTCAGCTACTCGTGTGCTGCTGTTGCTTGCTGCTGCGAACATTAAGGGAGTCCAGCCTTTTATTGAGGGCTTATTCACATCCAAAGTTTTTGAAAGTAAAGCTTCCATTATTGATGGGTCAGCATTACGCGCCGCGTACATCAATGCCGATACACCTTCCAAATCAGCCAGTTCGGGGTCAGCGCCAAGTTGAAGCAACGCGAATGTCGTTCCAAGATTCTTATTGGTCGTTACGGCATAAATAAGCGGAGTTAATCCTGCTTCATCTTTTGCGTTTATACCGGCTCCAAGAGATACAAGCAAATGTATGACAGCACTATGGGGATTATTAGCTGCAGCAAACATCAATAAAGTTTCTCCGCCCTGGAAAGCTTTATTCATGTCAAAGCCAGGGTTTGAATGAAAAACGCTTCTTATTTTTTCTGCCGGCTCATTCGATACTAAATCTGTAGTAACACCGCCATTGGAAATGGAAGAGAAAACAAAATGGGTCATAATCAAGCATATACAAGCTATTCTTGCCACTTTTCCCTTATTCATATATCACACCTCCAAAAAATCATTCGTAGCATATAAGAAACAAAAAAATGATTTGCCTGCCGCATATTTATATGCTATAATACTAAGACGTCCGGTGGAAGGGAAGTGGAATTATGTGCAGCAGTTCATTCTCCGATATCCGCGAAGAAATAAATCAATACAAAGGAAAGCCCATAAAATGTCGTGTCACTCACAGCAGGAATAAAGTTGAGGAAACACATGGAGTTGTAGTAGATGTATATCCAAAACTTTTTACCTTATTTATAGAATCTCAGCAAAGCCATATTTCTTTCAGTTATGCGGAGATTCTTACAAAAGAGCTTGAAATAGAATTGGTTTAACGGAGAATAGTGTAATATATATAGGAGAAACTGTAAATGCCCTCTTTTTGAGGGCATTTTTTGACAAGACAGATTCTACCAATTCGCATAATAAAACAGAAGCTCCACGTTGTTACGCTTTACAAACGTATGCTTCATTTTAAACTGGTACTTAACCCCGGAAAGAAAGGTGATTCGTTTAATGCAATCCTGGATTTCTGATACAAACTGGGGCCTTATATTCATGCTCATAATAGGAAGCGGGCTCTTATCATGGCTTGGAGATGTTATAGGGATGAAATTCGGGAAAAGAAGGGTATCACTCTTCGGTCTGAGGCCCAAAAGCACAAGCCACGTTATAACAGCTTTTACAGGAATCACAATAACAGCCCTTACTGTGGTCATCCTTGCTTCTTTTTCTGAAGACGTAAGGACCACTTTATTCAGCCTGAAATACATTCAAAACCAACTCAATGAGTCGCGCGTCGGCCTCATGGAAAGCCGGATTAAGCTTGATAGCGCTCAAACTGAGCTTGAAGACAGTTTGTATCAATTGTCGCAGCAGGAAGCGGCTCTTGAAAAGTCAAGAGGAGAGGTAGATTTATTAAATCTCTCACTAAATACGCTGAAAAATGATAAACAATTGCTCGAAGACGAAAGAAATCAATTGCAACACAGCGTTGACTTGCTGAAAAATGAAGCTCATGACCTGCGAATTGATTTGGAGCGGATAAGGGAGGGCACAATAGTAATAAGGGTGCATGAAGTGCTCGCGCAGGATGTTGTATTACCAAACACTTCTTCCGCCGATGTTATGACAATAATGGACAATATGAGAACGCAAGCGGCGGAAAATATAGCTGATAAATTCGGAACTTTGCCTGAAAATATCGTTATAACAATAAGTCAGGATGCACTGGAAAAAGTCGTAGAAGCGTCTTCCAACAGCGCAATAAGAAGATATATAAGGTTTTCAGCTGAACAGAACATTACTTCAGATTCATCTGTCAGCCTTACATGTGATTCTTGGGCGAGTTATTTGATTTACAGCGAGGGAGATGCTGTTTTAAGACGCGTGGCCGAGCCAAACTTGGAAGGGTTCGATCCCGAACAATTTATGCACACTTTCCTGAGAGAATTACGCTTCAAAGCTATTAGGGACGGTATTTCACCGGATCCCGTTACGAATTTTGTCGGTTCGCTTGATGGGCAAAAATTTTATGAAGCTGTAGAAAAACTTGCAGAAATGAAATCTCCCGTTATAGTAAACGGAATAATTACAAAAGACATTTATACCGAAGGACCTGTATCCCTTCGAATTTTGATCGAGGAGTAGAACTAATGTCAACTGCGCTTTATCGTCTTTATCGTCCGCAAAAATTCAGTGAAGTGGAAGGGCAAGCCTCTGCGGTGGATGTGCTTATAAAAAGTATCTCCAAGAGCCGCGCGGCTCACGCATATCTTTTTTCCGGGGCTCGCGGCTGCGGAAAGACAACTGTAGCCCGCCTTACGGCGAAAGCTCTGAATTGTGCTTCTCCGGCTGATAATTATGAACCGTGTTGCGAATGTTTTAATTGCCTGTCTATAACAAGCGGTGATAACCTTGATGTGATAGAAATAGACGGAGCTTCAAATAATGGAGTAGAAGAGATAAGGGAACTAAAAAGCCATGTCTCGCTTGCGCCGTTTAATTCCAGGTTCAAGGTCTATATAATAGACGAGGTACATATGCTTTCCACAGCGGCTTTCAACGCCCTTTTAAAAACTCTTGAAGAGCCGCCTGAATATGTGGTGTTTATTCTTGCCACTACAGAACCTCACAAAATTCCGGTCACGATACGTTCGCGCTGCCAACACATTCCTTTTCACAGGATACGTTCATTTGATATATTGCACAGGCTCGAATTTGTTTGTAAAAAAGAGAATCTCGAATATGAAAACGAAGCTCTCTGGGAAATAGCAAGGCAAGCGGATGGAGCTTTAAGGGACGCTCTTTCGCTCTTGGATCAGGTAATGTCCCTTGGGAAAGGAAATATCTTACTTGAGGATGTATCCGCTTTATCAGGCGGCGGGAGCCTTGCCGCTCTTCAACGTTGGCTGTCCGCATGGAGAGACGGAGGAAAGGAATCTTTTACCCAACTTAACGATATGTTTATGAGAGGCGCTTCCCCGCAGCGAGCCATTGAAGAGCTCTTTTATATTTCGAGAAACCTTTGGATAGCAAGGGTATTTGGTTTTGATTGTCTTGGCAGCGCTGACATATCGAAAGAAGAACATGATTATATCGTTGAAGAATGTAAATTATGGAGCCCTGATTCCCTCGAACGTTTTATGTTGTTTTTAGCGAAACTTTTACCACAAGTCAGAATTGGGATGAAAACTGATGTTATTGTTGGAATTCTATTGTCGCGAAGACCTGAAATAGTGAATGGGAAAGAGAGAGTGGAGAGCGGAGAGTTGAGAGTGGAGCTAAAAAGCAATAACAGAAGGCTCCGGATGGATTCCCTACATGAAAATGCGGCTGGTGAAGAAATAAAGCGACCGGCTCCGCTTGTTTCTCATGGGGCGCCTGCTGATCATAAAGACGAACAGCATAGCGACTCCCTTTCTACACACAAAGACAAAAAGCACAATGATTCCCTTACTACGCAAATAGACGAGGAGGCATTATCGTTAGAAAGTTTTAATCCATTGGGTGAGGAAATAAGGGACGAGTTCTTTTCAAATCTAAGATCGGCTGATTTTACGCTTTTCTGCGCGCTGATTGACTGCGAATTTCTCTATAGTGTGGAGCAGAAAAAGATTTATGTAATTACCAAGCATGTTTATCTCTTTCATTTTTTATCCGGTGGGCGAAGCTCTTTGACATTTATTAATATGGTAAGGGAGAAATTTCCAGAATGTGAGTTAATGATAGTTTTCGAAGGAAAATCATATAAATATAGCGAAACAAGCAACAGACATCAAGTCGTAAAAATGGTGGAAGGCGCCGAAAATGAACCCGTGGAAATAATGCCGCCCGTTACGCCTCAAGAAGAACTGGAAGTCAGGAAAGGATCCGCTGTATATGACGCTGCGTATAGCGCGATGAGATTCATGCGCGGGGAAATCGTAATGCATAGAATTATGAGGGACAACAAGGCTGAAGAATCTATTGATTAA
>Ga0123353_10015870_pt1 | contig 10974 bp, 8 predicted proteins | sample TergutLab28metaG_3_FD_92763 | JGI IMG/M metagenome (GOLD analysis project Ga0123353, IMG submission 92763) | Labiotermes labralis P3 segment gut microbial communities from Petit-Saut dam, French Guiana - Lab288 P3 | ecosystem: Host-associated > Arthropoda: Insects > Digestive system > Gut ... | reverse complement strand
TCAAACTCATATCCCCAGTTTCACAAAATCATCTTCGACGGTTTTTCTGAGCGCTCTCAACTTTTCGGCGTTGGCCGTCGGGTCTTTGGCGAGGTTTTCATAATATTCGCGGGCCATATCGGTGATGGGCAGGAGCCCCCTATTCGCCGCCACGCCCGCCAGAATCTCATCCGCCGCCTGTTCGGGCGTGAGGGACTCCGGCGGCGGGGCCAATGATTCCCATTCCACAAGGCTGTAATCCTGGCTTCTGTAAAAGATCATGCTCTCCACAGGGCCCGGGCAGACCACCGTAACGCGGATATTTTTTTCCTCGTATTCGTAACGCAGCGCCTCGGAAAACCCGACGACCGCGTATTTTGAAGCGGCATAAATCGTCTGATACGGCAACGGGACAAAGCCGCAGAGCGACGAGATGTTGACAATATGACCGTAGCCCTGCGCGAGCATGATGGGCACGGCGGCATCGCAGCCATAGACGACGCCATACAGATTGACGGACATGACATTCTCCCACATCTGCGGCGTAGTCTCCGTAAACCTGCCTCTGAAACCAACGCCGGCGTTGTTGAACAAATAGTCGATGGGCCCCTTTTGGGCGATCCCGTTGATATAGGCGGTGACCCGGTCCGCGTCACGCACGTCGATCACGTCAAAATGCGCCCTGTCGCCGAAACGCTTGAATTCTTCGCGGACGCTGTCCATGTTTTTGGCGGTGCGGCTGCAAAGCCACACGTTCGCGCCGCGCTCCAGCAGGCGCTTGCTCAGGCCGTAGCCAATGCCGGTGGATCCGCCGGTGACGATACAGTTTTTGCCTTCAAATAAGTCTTTCATTTTTTTTGCCTCTCGGTTTTATTGGAAGGGAGTGGCCAATGCGCGTTCTTTTCGCACAACGTCATTGTGGCCTCCGAGCCGCAATCCCTTTTATTCATGAGATTGCGGGTCAAGCCCGCAATGACACAAGAACACACATTTGGACACTCCCGTTGACAACCCTGCCTTGACTTTCCAAACGCCTTCTCATAAACTAGTATATTACCAAAAGTTTATGATTGCAAGGAAATTGCGCCCATGGATACCCTGCTGCGTATCGCCAACTTAAAACAACCCCTCGCCTGCGAAGACGCGGCCTTTCTTCGCGAGGCGGCGGCGCAGCTGCGGGTCAGGCCGGAGCAGATTTCCCATCTGCGTATCGTGCGGCAGGCGGTCGACGCGCGCGACAAGCGGGACATTCATTTTTCCACCCATATTGAGATCCGCTGCGACGCCAAGACGGCCGCCAAAATCCTGGGTGACAAGCGTCTGCGGGCCGAACCTGTGTTGCCAAAAGAAAAAGTAGAACTGCGTCCCGGCGCAAAACCGCTGCGGGGCCGCGTTGTCGTGGTCGGCTTGGGCCCTGCCGGTCTGTTCGCGGCGTGGCAGCTGGCGGCGCAGGGCTATCGCCCGCTGGTCTTGGAGCGCGGCAAACCCGTGGCCGAGCGAACCGAGGACGTGGAAACCTATTGGCAGACGGGCAAGCTGAACACAGAGAGCAACGTGGCCTTCGGCGAGGGCGGGGCGGGCACGTTTTCGGACGGCAAGCTCACCACGCGGGTCAAGGACGGGCGCGTGGCCGAGGTGCTGGCGCGGCTGGTGGCCTGCGGCGCGCCGGAGGAGATTCTCATCGCCGCCAAGCCCCATTTGGGCACGGACCGATTAACGGGCATTGTCTCGGCTATGCGACAGGAGATCGCGCGCCTGGGCGGCGAGGTTTGGTTTTCGAGCAAGCTGACCGGACTTATCATGCGCGACGGCGCGCTGTCCGGTATTACCGTAGAACGAAACGGGCAAAGTGAGAAAATAGAGACAAACGCGCTGGCGCTGGCGATCGGCCAGGCGGCGCGGGATACCTACCGTATGCTGCATGAGGCTGGCGTGGCCCTGGCACCCAAGGCCTTTGCCGTCGGTTTGCGGATCGAGCACCCGCAGGATTGGCTCAACCGCAGCCAGTACGGGGATTTTTGGGCGCACCCGCGTCTGGGCGCGGCCGAATACCGCCTGACGGGACGTGCGGGCGGGCGCGGCATCTACACCTTTTGTATGTGCCCCGGCGGGTTGGTCGTGGCGGCGGCGAGCGATATAAACCAGGTCGTGGTCAATGGCATGAGCCGCTACGCGCGCGACGGCGCAAACGCCAATTCCGCCGTGGTGGCGCAGGTAGGGCCCTCCGATTTTGGCGCGGATCCGCTGGCGGGTCTGGCCTTTTGCGAGCGGCTGGAGGAACAGGCCTACCGTCTGGGCGGGGAGAGCGGTTTTGCGCCCGCGCAGCGTCTGGCGGATTTTTATGCGGGGCAGAAGACCAAGGCCTTTGCGGGCATTCAGCCCACCTACCGGCCCGGCGTCGTGCCCGCCGACCTGCGGGACTGCCTGCCGGATTTTATCGCGGACGGCATTCGGGAGGGGCTGCTGCAATTCGACCGGCAGCTGCGGGGCTTTGCCGATCCCGACGCGGTCCTGACGGCGGTGGAGTCGCGCACCAGCGCGCCCCTGCGGATCTTAAGAGATGCGCGCTTGCAGTCCCCGTCCCACCCCGGGCTCTGGCCGGTGGGTGAGGGCGCGGGCTGGGCGGGCGGCATTGTCTCCGCCGCGGCGGACGGGCTAAAGGCCGCCGAAGAGATCATAAAAACCTTTGCGAGGGGAGAAACATGAATAAATATACGGTCGCGCAAGTGCAGGCGGCCGAGCGCCGCGCCGAGACGGAGTTCGGCATTCCCCTGTCCCAGCTGATGGACAATGCGGGCAAGGCGCTGGCGCGCGCCGCTTTGGAAATGTGTCCGGACGGTCCGGTCGTCATCTTCTGCGGCAAGGGAAACAACGGCGGGGACGGTTATGTCTGCGCGGCGGCCTTGCAGCGCCAGGGACTCGACGTCACGGTCTGGGGGATCGGGCGCGAAACGCTGGCTCCGGACAGCCTCGCGGGCGCCGCCGCCGCTGCATTTGAAAACGCGGGCGGGAAGATCCTCCCTTTCACACCGGAAACCTTCGTGCCGCCCCAATGCGGATTGATGATTGACGCGCTCTTCGGCACGGGCTTGACGCGCCCGCCGGCCGGATTATATGCGCAAGCGATCGCGGCCATCAACGCGGCGGGCCGACCCGTGCTCAGCTGCGACATTCCCAGCGGGGTCAACGCCGACACGGGCGAGATCTTGGGCGACGCGGTCCGCGCCGACAAGACCCTCGTGCTGGGACTGGCAAAGCTGGCCTGCGATTTGCCGCCCGGCGACAAGTGTTTCGGCACATGGCAACTTGCGGACATTGGCATATGAATAACGGAAGCAGCGGCCTAATCAGGGATTCCCATGACCGAGCGCATTTCCCTTGACGATTCCCGGTGAAATGCGTAAAATGGTATCAGGGAAAAGTTATCATCGGTATCCCCTCTGGAATCTGGGATCTGGAGTCTGGCATCTATCATGAAAGTCTACCGCGCGATCAACATTCTCATCGGCGTTCTGCTGGCAGGGCTGTGCTTTGCCATCGGGTATTTTCATTTGGTCGCGGGCATTGTCGCCTGTGGCGCCGCCCTGCTCTGCGTGGGCGTTGTGCTGCTGCTGGAATCGCGGATCAGCAAGCGGCAGAAACACCGCATGGACCAGGTATTAGGCGACAATAAGAGCGCGGCGGCGCAGCTGATCTCGTTCGTCGCCATACCCGCGCTGGTCATGGACAAAGAAGGGCGGATCGTCTGGCGCAACGAGGCCGCGCTGGATTTATACGACGGCAAAAACATTCGCGGCATTCTGCCGCAGTATCAGCCGGACCGCCCGACCAACGCGCTGCAAACGCTCTATCGCGGCAACAGTTACCAGGTCATGCACATGGCATTAAAGCGCCCGCACGCGCCCGATTTGATCTTCCAATACTGGCTCGACCGCACGGAGGCCGTGCACTATCAGCGGCTGTACACGGAACAAATGCCCTACTTCATGCTGATCTATGTGGACAACTATGAGGAGCTGACGGGCGATCAGCAGCTGCGCCGCATGGCCGTTATGACCGAGGTCGAGCGTCTGATCGAGGAGACGGTGAACCGGATCGGCGGCGTGTATCGGCGCTATGAAAACGGGCGGTTCCTCTGCCTGATCGAGGCCAAGCAGTTAGAGCAGCTGGAGAAAGAACGTTTCGCGCTGCTCGACGCGGCGCATAGAATAGAAACCGGCACGGGCGCCATGGTCTCGCTCTCGCTTGCGGTGGGCGTCGCGCCCAGGCTCGCGTTGTCCGAGGAAAGCGCGCGCTCGGCGATGGAGCTGGCCTTGGGCCGCGGCGGCGACCAGGTCGTGATCAAAGAGGGCGCGGACTATCGGTTCTATGGCGGCAAGCGCCAGCGGGACACGGGCCAGTCCCGCGTCAAGGCGCGGCTCTTTGCCAAGGCGCTGCACCAGCTGTTTGAAAACTCGGGCGACGTCTTCATCATGGGCCACCGCCACTCCGACATGGACTGCGTCGGCGCGGCTTTGGGTATCGCCACCTGCGCCATGCATATCGGCTCACGGGCCTATCTGGTCTTAAGCGGCGCGGGTCTGACCATCGCGGACGCTGTAGCGCATATTGAGAGCGACAACGCCACGCGGGGCCTGATCGTCACGCCAGAGCAGGCGCGCGCCATGCTCAAACCCTCGTCCGTTCTGGTCGTTGTGGACACGCAGCGGGCCTCCACCTCGGAGGCGCCCGAACTGATCGAGCTCTGCCAGCGCGTCGTGTTGATCGACCACCACCGGCGCGGCGCGGACTATATCGAAAAAGCCACCCTGCACCTGCTCGAATCCCGCGCGTCCAGCGCGTCCGAAATGGTCGCGGAGGTCATGCAATACTTTGACGAGGGCGTGCGCCCAACCGCGTTCACCTGCAGCGCGTTGCTGGCGGGCATTACGGTGGACACCAAGCAGTTTGCCTTCAACGTGGGCTCGCGCACCTTTGACGCGGCGGGGTATCTGCGCCGCCACGGCGCTGACCTGGGCACGGTCAAGCTCATGTTCCAGAACGATTTTTCGGCCTATGTGGCCTGCTCGAATGTCGTGCAGCACGCGGCCCTGCGCGAGAGCGGAATCGCCGTCTCCGTCGTGCCGCCCGAGACCGAGGGCAGCAAACTGCTCGCGGCCCAGGCCGCCGATGAGCTGCTCAGCATTCGCGGCGTGCGCGCGGCCTTTGTGCTGGGCCGCGACGGTGAGGTGGTCTTCATCTCCGGCCGCAGCTACGGCCGGGTGAATGTGCAGCTGATCCTGGAGCAATTGGGCGGCGGCGGCCACCTGACCATGGCGGGCGCGCAGCTGCCCGGCGCAACGATCGACGAGGCCCGCGCGCGGCTGGAGGCGTTGATTGAGCAGTATGAGGAAACGAATCCGATGTAGGGGCGGTGGTGCACCCAACAAATCCAAGGGATTTGTCGGGACCCGCGTCAGCCCGCCCGTAAGAGTGGAGTGTGGAGAGTTGAGAGTGGAGCGAAGGAAATAACGCTTACAGCGTTATAATTGTATGGCAATGAACAGTAGGGCGGGGGCTGTCCACCCCAACAAGTCTGCGGATTTATCGGGGACCCGGGGCTCCCGCCGCCAAACCAACGCAACCGTAGGGGCGACCTGTGGTCGCCCGCCTGACCAGCCAACTGTCACCCTGAGCGGAGCGAAGGGTCCGGATTCTTCGCCGGCGCGCAGAATGGGGCCCACTGATTAAATCGTGAGGTGGAATAGTTGGCCTGTCAAAAGCTCCTAAGTTGGGGCCATTCTGATAGCCAATCTACTCAGCGAACGATTTAATCAGGGGCTCCAATGACAGACGACTTATGGAAAGGGAAATATGAAAAACCCGAATGAACGAAAAAAAGCACTTGCGTTTCAGCCTTACGAGTTTGACAAAGTCAGCGCGTATCTGGAAGATATGGCGTTGCAGGGGTGGAAGTTTGTCTCTGTCCAGCAGCAGGACAGGGAGTGGGGCGCACGGGGCGCGCGGATTTTTTATTTTAAGAAGGCAGCGCCGCGGTGCTTGCATTATGCGGTAAAACCACCCGCAGCGGTTTGCCCCGGCTGGGAGTTTGTCTGCGCAACAGAAGTCTTTCATATTTTTGTTTCCACCGAAAAAAACCGCCCTCCCTTTGTAATGAACGCAAAGGAGGAACGGGAGACCGTTGTCAGCGAAACTGTGCGGCAAAATGTGTGGGCGTGGCTTGTTGGCCTTCCCTTTGGTATCTTCTATTGTTATAGAATTCTGAGTGACAGGTTAACTTATGACAACATCTTCGCCTCTTATTTCACGCTGGTTTTCTCCTTGCTGAATCTGTTTTTGTTTGTGCTCATATTGGCTCCGGCGATGAAACTGATCATTTGGGCCATTCGGCATAAGCGCGGCTTGGTACCATCAAGACCCAGGGGCAAAGTATGGACGTTCAAGAAAATTAACATTATATTTGTTATTTTATTTTCGGTTTTACTCGGTTCCAAGGGGATAGACGCGGTGGTCTCCTCTGCGGCAAAGTCCCGCAATGAGAGCCTCATTTCCTACAATGCCACCTTTTTGGCAAGTGAGGCCAAGTATGAGTATACTTTCACAAATGGTGAAACAAAGGTGTTTACGGTTTTCAGAAGTAATATTGGTTTTGTTTTGAATTGGCAGCTTCAGGCGGGAATGAATCGGGGACGTATGCGCGTTGCGAAAATAGAGACACTTGACCCCACACCCTTTGGCGCGAAAAGCGTAAAAAGAACATCTGACTATTTTGAGACAATCTATATCATCTACGACCGCATTGTGATTTTCAGCGGCACATACCGGCAGGAACCGCTGACACCCGCGCAGGTCGAGGAGATTTTGTTATTGCAATAAATCGGATTCTGTGTCACCCTGAGCGGAGCGAAGGGTCTGGATTCTTCGCTGTCGCTCAGAATGACAAGCAGCACAAAAAGGAGGGATTGAGATGAAGGTACTATTGGAACAAGACATCAAGGGCACGGGCAAGAAGGGCGACATCGTGAATGTCGCGGAGGGTTACGCGCGCAACTTTCTGCTGCCGCGCAAGATGGCGTCGCCGGCGGACAAGGCGGCCGTCAACGCGATGAACATCCAAAAGAGCGCGGCCCAGCACCGCAAATTCCAGGCGGGCATTCAGGCGCGCGAGGAGGCCAAGCGGCTCGAGAACACCGCCGTGGTCGTGTATGCACGCGTGGGTGGCAGCGGCAAGCTCTTCGGCAATATCTCGGGCAAGGAGGTCGCCATCGCCTTGGAAAAGCAAAAGGGGATCACGCTGGACAAGAAAAAAATCAGCCTCGAGCCAGTCCATGGCGTGGGCGAGTACAAGGCCAAGGCAAACCTGTTCGAGGGCGTCGGCGTGACCTTTACCGTCATCGTAAAGGCAATGGAAGGGTAGCATGGAAGAGATTTTCGAACAAGCCCCGATTGAGCAAAAAAACCCGCACAGCATGGACGCGGAGCGCAGCGTGCTGGGCTCCATGCTGCTGGAGCTAAACGCATTGGAGCAGATGTTGGAGCAATTAAAGCCCGACGACTTTTACAAGAGCGCGCACAAGGATATCTTCGAGGCCATGCGCCAGATCAACGGCGACGGCCGGTCGGTCGACCTCATCACGCTCAGCAACGAGCTGGAGCGTTACGGCAAATTAGACCGCGCGGGCGGCACCGTTTACCTTACCGAGCTGATGGCCTTTGTGCCCACCACCGAGAACGTCTCCCACTACGCCGAGATCGTCGAGGAGCGCAGCGTGCAGCGGGGCTTAATCCGCGCGGGCAATGAGATGGTCCGCTTGGGCGGGGACGACGCCCGCGACGTGGACAAGTCACTCGAGCAGGCCGAAAAGATGATCTTTGACATCTCCATGCGCAAGAGCGAGGAATCCCTGGTCCCCATCGAGGAGATCGTGCAGCCCGCACTGATCGAGATCGGCGAGGTCAACGCGCGCAAGGGCCGGCTGACCGGCATAGACACCGGCTTTCGCCGCTTGAACCAGCTGACCAATGGCCTGCAAAGGAGCGACCTCGTCATCATTGCGGGCCGGCCCGGCATGGGCAAGACCTCCTTTGCCATGAACATCGCCGAGCACGCCGCGCTGCGCGACAGCGAAAAAAAGCGGTCAGTGGTCGTGTTCTCGCTGGAGATGAGCCGCAACCAGCTGGTCAAGCGTATGCTTTGCAGCGAGGCGAGCGTGGACAGCCAAAAGATCAACGAGGGCAACCTATCCGACGCGGAGGTGGGGCGGCTCATGGACGCGGGCGACACGCTCGAGGCGAGCGCGGTACACATCGACGATTTAGGCGGCGCGACCGTGCGCGAGATCCGGACCAAGTGCCGCAGGCTCAAGGCGCAGAAGGGGCTCGATATGGTCGTGATCGACTACTTGCAGCTCATGGACGGCACGGGCGAGGAAAAGCGAAAGAGCGACAGCCGCTACAACGACGTCTCGTCCATGACGCGTGAGTTCAAGCGTCTGGCGCGTGAGCTGGACGTGCCGATTTTGCTGCTCAGCCAATTGAACCGCGCCTCGGAAAACCGGCCCGCGAGCGAAGGCGGGCGGCCGCGCGTCTCGGACCTGCGCGAAAGCGGCTCGATCGAGCAGGACGCGGACCTGGTCATGCTGCTCTATCGCCCGAAACCGGACCCCGACGACCCCTCAACCAATACCAATGTCGCCGAGGTCATCATCGGCAAAAACCGGCACGGCCCGACCGAGACCATTCAGCTGGCCTGGCAGGGCGAGTTTACCAGATTTAGAGATATAGCCTGGGAGGCGTAGGCGCAATCGCACGAAAACTACAATGTACAAACTACAAACTACAATGAAGGAAGGGCGACCTTATGGCCGCCCCTTTGATTTGAAACTGCCGCAGGCAGTTTTTTCATCAATTGTAGTTTGTACATTGTAGTTTGTAGTTTATTCCCGATCCCGAATAATAACGCCCGAGTCGTCGATGACCGTATGCGGCTTGACGCCGTCGATGTTGGACAGCACCCAGTCGAACGCGCCGGTCGTGATGACGCTCTCGCAGTATTCGCACTTGCCCGCGCTGGTGATCTTGGTCGGCGCGCCGCAGTTCGGGCAGTTGGTCGTGCTCTTGTTGCTGCTGGCCGGATCGGTCAGCACGCCGGTTTTGCGCATGAAGGTGTAGATATACTTCAGATGGCAGTCCACATCGGGCGAGCCCTTTAAGATCGCGCCCGTCTTTTCGTCCTTGATGTAGTCCGTCATGCGCACCTGCAAAAAGACGGAGAGATATTCATAGTCCGCGTCGCGCACATACTTTTGCAGATAGGCTTGGTTGATATTGATCCGCTCGAGCACATTGATCCGGCCGTTGTTGATGTACTGCTGCAGCTGCATTTCGTGCTGTTTGTACAGCTCCTCTTTCTCGAAGGGCCGCACCTTCTCCCAGTCGCGTTCCATCCACGCGTATTGCAGGGTAAAGAACACCTCTTTGACCCAGGCGATGAATTTATCATTGGAAAACTGCGGGTCTTTTTCCTGCACGGCCGGCACGATCGCATTCGTATGGTCGCGCACCTCGGGCCCCGCGCCGCTTGCGGCGGGCGGCGAGCCGCCTTTGCTCTTTTTCACGAAATGCAGGACCACCCAAACGCCGATAATGATAACGAAAAGACCGACCGAGGTCGCGCTGAAGTTTCCGCCGCCGCCGCCCCAGTCGCCGTCACTGCCGCTCCAGCCCCAGTCACTGCCGCCCCAGTCGCCGCCGCCGTAGTCGTTGAAATCCCCGACGTCCGCGCCCGCCCAAAGCGGCCATAGGCAGAGCGTCAATACCAGCATAATGACCAACAGGAATGTAATGATTCGTTTCATAGAGGGCCTCCCCAAAAAGTATATAATAATTATACATCAAAAGAGCCACCTGTAAAGGGGGTGGCTCTTGTTATTTTATGTTAAGTTTTATTCCGCTTTCTTTAGCTCCTTGCGCTTTGACGAGGGCATTTTGGTCTCGGCGGGGATCAGGCGCGGCTCGGAGACCTTTTTGATCGTGTCCGCGTCGATCACGCAGGCGGCGATGCCCTCCGCAGAGGGAATATCGTACATGATGTCGAGCATGACGTCCTCCATGATCGCGCGCAGACCGCGGGCGCCCGTCTTGCGGGCGATCGCCATACGCGCGACTTCGCGCAGCGCCTCCTCCTTGACGACCAGCTCCACGCCGTCCATGTCAAACAGCCGCTGGTATTGCCTTGTTAAGGCGTTCTTCGGCTCGGTCAGAATCTGCACCAGCGCGTCCTCGTCCAGGTTCTCCAAGGTGACGATGACGGGCACGCGGCCGACAAACTCGGGGATTAAGCCAAAGCGCAGCAGATCCTCAGGCAGGATCTCCTTGAGGATCGCGCCGATGTCCTTCTCCTGACGGGTCTTGACGGGCGCGCCGAAACCGAGCATTTTGGAGCCCGTGCGCTTTTCGATGATCTTTTCCACGCCGGTGAACGCGCCGCCCACGATGAACAGAATGTTCGTCGTGTCGATCTGCAAGCATTCCTGCTGCGGGTGCTTGCGGCCGCCCTGCGGGGGCACGTTTGCGACGGTGCCCTCGAGGATTTTTAATAATGCCTGCTGCACGCCCTCGCCCGAGACGTCGCGCGTGATGGAGACGTTCTCGCCCTTGCGCGCGATCTTGTCGATCTCGTCGATATAAATGATCCCGTGCTGCGCGCGCTCGATGTCGAACTCCGCCGCCTGAATGAGCTTTAAGAGAATGTTCTCCACGTCGTCGCCCACATAACCCGCCTCGGTTAAAGCAGTCGCGTCGGCCACGGCAAAGGGTACGTCCAGGATCTTGGCTAAAGTCTGCGCCAGCATGGTCTTGCCGCAGCCCGTGGGCCCCAGCATGACGATATTGCTCTTTTGCAGCTCCACCTCGCCGGCGATATTACCCTTCTGGATCCGCTTATAGTGATTGTAGACAGCCACTGCCAACGATTTTTTGGCCTGGGTCTGACCG
>Ga0123353_10015868_pt1 | contig 10974 bp, 9 predicted proteins | sample TergutLab28metaG_3_FD_92763 | JGI IMG/M metagenome (GOLD analysis project Ga0123353, IMG submission 92763) | Labiotermes labralis P3 segment gut microbial communities from Petit-Saut dam, French Guiana - Lab288 P3 | ecosystem: Host-associated > Arthropoda: Insects > Digestive system > Gut ... | reverse complement strand
TGTGCAAGCGGCAAATAGAGAGTGACAGCGTTGTCTGCCCTTTTTGCGGGGCGGGTGTCGGAGCGCAGGACGCAAAGAGCATTGACAGCAGCGTCAACAGTCTATTGGATTCCATGCTTGCCGAAAGCAAAGCCACGACTCAGCCGCTTTCCGCGTTCACTCCCGAAGCTCCGGAAATGGCTAAAGGAAATGAGCCGAAGGACGGCAGAGCAGACGGCGGTTTTGCACAGGAAGAATTGAAAATGCCCGGAGAGGGCAAAGTCCCGGAGAGTTCCGGCGGCGCAGCCGGTTCCGCGTCTTTTCAAACTGAGGAGATCGACGGTTTCACCATCGCGGCACTGTCCGACGATGAGAGCGGGGCTGAAGAGGACAGACCTTTGACAGAGCCCGGGGATGAAGATCCGCTCGATGGCGATTCTGCGCCCTTGGAAAAACGAAACGCGCTCGAATCGTCCTTTGACGCTAAGCCTCGCGACTCCTATGGCACGAAGACCCCGCGGTTTCTGCTCGTTTTTGTCGCGCTCGCGGCACTCGCCCTGTTTACTGCGGTCATAACGCTAATAATCATACCGGTGCGGCAGAAAAACAGCGAGAAGAGAGAAATTATCGACTATCTTGAGGGAGCGTGGATAAGCGACAGGTTTGCGTTTTTCGACAGCACCTCAAAAAACTATGTGGAAGTGCTGACCGTCGACGGCGAAGGCAACTTCAAGATGATGTACACAATTCCGGATGAAGCCCATCCGGACGGATGGAACACCGGTAAGTGGAAAATAGAGGAGCAGGTCGAGGGACATATAGACTATGTCGCTGAGGAACAGCGTCTGCTTCTGCTCTATGAGCAGGACGGGGCGAGTTATTTCTTTGAGCGGATTTTCATCGTAAAGGATGACGATAAAATCTGCCTTAGGGAATTCTATGACGAGAGCGGCGAAGCTTTCTATGATGTCATTCTGCATCGGATAAAAATGTAGCCGGTACTGTTCATCTGCCTGATTTTCATCACACCACAAAAAACCGGGGTCAACCCCGGCTTTTTAATGCAATTCGATAAACACGACGACACGAAAGGTTTTACACAACGGGCTTCATTTCGCCAAGAACCAGACTGTCACGGGCTTCGGTGGGGCGCGGGTCGAGTATGCGCTCATAGCTTGAGCGAATCTCCTCTATTCTCACCTGTTGGACCCAGATTTTTACGAGTTCCGTGTCGGCTGTTATTCGAAGGATGATGTGATAGCCGTATTCCGATTCAACGAGCTCGCTCATCTGCCCGATGTCGAGCTCTTTTGTCGTTGCCTCAAACTCGGGGACAAATTCGCCTGTTCTGAAGGTGTAACCGTCGGGGTTGGCGCTGAGACCGCTCTCGTCGTTGGTGTAAGTCCACATGAGCTCGTCGAAGTCTTCCCCCTCCAGCAGCCTGTCGAGGACTTCCTGCGCCGCCAACAGGCACTTTTCCGGACTTTCATAAGTGTCGTAGGCAAAGAGGATGTGCTTTGCGCCGAGGACGCCTTTGTCCACTATGTATTTGCCTATCTGCGCCTCGGTCACAGCAAGGGCGGGGTGCTCCGGGGTGAGGTAATCATAGAGGAACTTTTCGACATAGGCGTCTCTCAGGTATATCCTCCTGAACAGCTCAGCGTTCAGATTGTTCTCTTTAAGATAAGTTTTCAGTCGCTTTCCGCTCGCAAGCAATGAGGCTTTCATATCATCGAGCTGAATGTCGAACTCCTCGAGGTCCTCCTCGGTGAGCTCAAAACCCTCCTCTTTTCCCCACATGACAAAAGCATTGTTTCCTATGAGCAGGTCGTCGACCTGAGAGAGGATGCTGAGTTCCAAGAACGGATAGAGATCAAAGATTTCGGGACCGTACTGGTCGATATAGTTGTCTCGAGACATAAAAACATAGTAAAAAAACTCATCAGCCGTGACGCTGTAATCCTCATTCATCTCGATTATAACGGTGTCCTTCGCAACGCCGTTCGCGTTCGGTCTTCCGCCGCTGCCCGGAACAAACAGGAAAAAAGCTGCGAGCCCGAAAACGAGCACCACACTCAAAACCAACGCGATTATGCGAACAGTCAAAGCTTTCATACTCTCTCCATTCTCAGCGAACCTCACTTTGGGATGTCGCTTTATTAACTCTCAAAGACATTATACACTCAGGTGCGCCATACGGCAAATATAACCTGCCCGCCGGTTTCCGTCGGAGTTAAAAATCGAGCGAAGATTGCACAAGGTCCCTGAGTATAATCGAGAGAAGTGGGGCTCTGCTCCGGAGTTAATACCTTTTATTGACAGCGTCCCGCGCCGAAAATATAATAGAATTGACGCAAAAACAATACCTTGGCAAGAGGGTGGGACGCTTGAAACGCCGGCTGCTGCTTATCATAAACGCGAGATCGGGGACCGCGTCAATAAAAAATCGGCTGCTTGACATCATTGAGCTGTTTGTCATCTGGGAGTATGACGTAACGGTTCACACGACTCTGCGCAAAGGGGATGCGGCGGATCACATCAGAAACCGCGCCGCAGACTTTGACCTCATTGTGTGCTGCGGCGGCGACGGAACCGTCAACGAGGCGTTCAGTGCGCTATCCTCCATGAAAAACCCGCCCCCGCTCGGTTTGATCCCCAGCGGCACGACCAACGACTTCGCCCACAGCCTGTCTATCCCCACCAACCCCATTGACGCCGCCCAGGTCATCTGCAGCGGCAAGCCCTTCATCTGTGACTGCGGACGCTTCGGGGATCAGATTTTTACCTATGCCGCCGCCTTCGGGCTTTTCACGAACATCACCTATGAGACGCCGCAGGAGAGCAAAAATATCCTCGGTCGCGCTGCATATGTGCTGGAAGCAATAAAAAATCTCCCCTCATATTCCCCATACCGCCTCAGGCTTGACTGCGAACAGGGCAGCTTCGAGGGGGACTATATCCTCGGCATGGTGTCCAACACTGTCTCGATAGGCGGATTCAGAAACTTCTTTCAGACCGTGGCGGAGCTCGACGACGGTCTGTTGGAGGTGACTCTCGTCAAGATGCCGAGGACCCTTGCAGACTATCAGAAGGTCATCAATGTCCTGCTGGGCATAGACAGAGTGGAGTCCTCCACTCTCGACTTTTTGACCTTCGTCACGACGAAAAAGGCAAGAATAACAAGCGAAGAGCTCATCTCCTGGACTCTTGACGGCGAAGAGGGGGGCATCCACAACGATATAGATATTGAGGTCATACCGAGCGCGGTGCCTGTCATCATCTCGAAAGAGGCGGTGATCCGCCCCTCCATCTGAGAGTTTAGTTTATCAGTCCGGCGACTGCAGTTCCTATCAGCGGTGCGTCTTCGACCCTCACGATTTTGATATATCGCCCCAGCTTTCCTTCGATCAGGTCCTCCGACAGCGGGAAGATGTGATTGCGAAGCCAGTCGGTTTTATAGAAAGTCGTCCCGTCCACACACATGAGCGCGGGGCGGTTTTTGTCTTTTCCGGCGTCGGATTTGAGGAGAACCGATCCGAAGACGACGATGTTGAGATAAGCGGCTCTTCGCATCACGCAGTCTATAAGCCTTGTGCCGGTGATAAAGTCCTCCTCCGCGTCCTTGAAACAATCGGCAAGCGGGTTGTCCGATTGGCGGTCGTCGTAGAACATATCGACCTGATAGAGCGGTATTTCGCGAAGAGCAAATATCTTTTTTTCAGCCATTTCACTGAACAGACCCTCCTCCGCAGCTCTTTGAAGGACGCGTTTTATCAGGTCGCCGAGATAGGCGCCGGAGGTCATCTTTTCGAGGATGTGCGAGCCCGGGTTTTCGCTCTCCCTGTCCAACTGCTCGTCTATCCCGCCTCGGTCAAAGAGGCTGTAATATCCCGACTCCACGTTGATTATCATCCCGCCGTCCTTGGCATATCCAACGGGTAAGCGCGTTATGTTTGTGTTTTTTTCAGTGTAACAGGCATTTGCCCCGGTTCCGAGGATATATCCGAAATAGCCGTCGCACTCGGCGTCGGACGCCGTTATCTTTGCCGCGAGCTGTGTCGCCACGGTGTCGTTCACAAGGGTGTATCTCTTTTCCGATGCGCCCATCGCGGCCAAATGCTCGTGTATCCCCGCGCAGACCAAAAGTCCGGCAGCGCCGCTTATCTTCACCTCTTTCGCGAACTCGATGATGACGGCGTCCTTGTTCTCCGTGATTTGAGCTGCATATGAAAAGCAGATGCCTATGCTATCGCTCTCATCTGCGAGAGGCAGGATGTATTCGGCGACCTTAACGAAGAATTCGTCCGCTGTTATCTCCCCGTCTGTGCCGGGCATGGGATACTTGTGGAAGTTTTCGATAACGGGCTGCATCTCTTTGTCGAAATACACTGTCGCGACCCGCAAATTGGTCCCCCCGGCGTCGACGACTATTATCTTCCTGTCGGCAGGAAGCGTTCCCGCGTCGGAGATGAATGAATGGATCATGTGCAGGCTGCTGGGTTTTCCCTCGAGCCCGAGCTCCATCTGACCGATGAATTTTTCGCACTCGGACTCATAGTCTCCAGTTTTTGTCGCGAGCTTATACTTCTCTATGAATGTCTCCAGTTTGTCGTACACAACCTCACCTCACTGCGGTTTTTTATCGGAATGTGCTTTCGCCGCGCCGAGAGCTCCGTGTTTTCGGGTAAAAATTTATCTCTTTTTTAGGAATTATTAAGAAATCCGTGCTATTATAGGGACAAATAGAAGATGCAGTAGTTTTTCCGGCTTTTATACATCTTATTTTATCATTGATATGATATCAATTCCCGGATAAACATGCAATTCCCGTTTGGCTTGTGTTTTAGGACAGGCGCGGGGAGATTCGATTACAGACACACCGACGGAGGTTTGACATTGAACAACAATTATTGGGAAAACCGGGATACCAACCCCTCACAGCCCGCTGTGCAGAATCATTCGGTTGAGGAGCGGCAGTACAGCCCCGGAGCGTATCAACCGCAATACGCCGACCCCGCCTACCGCAAGGCAGCTCCGCCGCCGAAAAGGAAAAAGAAAAAAGGTGCGGGTGCCGCGGCGCTTCTGATAATCGCCTGTTTTCTCGTCTCGCTCGCGGGGGGATATTTCGGAACTCTGCTCGGCGGCGAAGCAGTCTCCGAAACTCCCGTCGAATCGACGGGGGAGAAGGGAGTCTTTTATCAGCCGGTTGAGCGCGTGATAGATTCCGCCGGTGTCAACAACAGGCTCTCGATCCCCGACATCGTCAGAATGATTAAAGACAGCGTCGTCGAAATAGTCACCGAGGATCAGTCGAAGGGGCACTTCTTCCAGCAAGCCATCGAGATGGGCGCGGGGAGCGGGGTCATCATCTCGGAGGACGGATACATAATCACCTGTGCACATGTCATCGAGGGAGCGAGCAATATCAGAATAACACTCGCCGACTCGACTGAGTATGAAGCCGAGGTCGTCGGGCAACCGGACGACTTCAATGATGTGGCTCTGCTGAAAATCGATGCCACAGGGCTTGTCGCGGCGGTCATCGGCGACTCCGACAAGCTTTCGGTCGGCGAGGACGCCATTGTCATAGGCAACCCTCTCGGCTCTCTGGGCGGCACGGTGACAAACGGGATAATCAGTGCGCTTGAGCGCGAGGTCAATGTCGAAGGCAAAGCGATGTCGCTGCTTCAGACAAATGCCGCGGTCAATCCCGGAAACTCGGGCGGCGGCGTCTTCAACGGCAGGGGCGAGCTTGTCGGCATCGTCAACGCAAAGTCTTTCGGTCAAGACATCGAGGGTATCGGCTTCGCCATTCCCGTCAATATCGTGAAAAGCATCGTCGAGCAGCTCATGGAAACCGGATATGTCAGCACACCGGCTATCGGCATCAGCGCCATGTGGATAAGCAGTCAAAGCGCGGCGAGCAACTACGGTGTGGAGCGCTTCGGGGTGTATATCGACGCCTTGACGCCGGGTAAGGGCGCAGAGGAAGCCGGGTTGCAAGAAAAGGATTACATTCTCTCAATAGAGGGAGAGACAATCGACAGCCTGAGCGACATAACAGCTATCATACGCAAATTCGATGTTGGCGACAGCGTAGAGATTCAGGTGCTGCGCGATGGACAGACTCTAACGTTCTCAGTCGTACTCAGCGAGCGGAACACATAAGCGACTTGTTTATAATATCCATTCTAACCCTAAAAAGCAGCGGCTATACCGCTGTTTTTTGAAATTGCGGACACCGGGGGATATAATGAGACTTATGTTGAGCAAAATGCCCTTTTGTTCTCGGAAGTTGAAGATTTGTTGAGGTTTATTGCCGATAGTGTGAGCATGGGTTTCGATTTTGGGCTTTGCTTTCGCGTTCGCGCCGTCTGAACGCTGTGCCAGTTTCGCCCGAGCGGAGGAAATGATGAGAGAGCGTATACTGATAGTCGACGACGAGATAGACATAGTCAATATGATAAAGGAATATTTCCACCTGCGCGGCTATCACACCATGACCGCCGTCAGCGGAAAAGAGGCGCTTAAAAAAGCGGAGGCGCAACCGGACATAATTCTGCTGGACATCAACATGCCCGACATCGACGGAATCACGGTCATGAAGATGATAAGAGAGCACATATCCTGTCCGATTCTTTTTTTAACGGCGAGCATAGAAGACGCGGACAAGATACGCGGTTTTGCCGCGGGCGCCGACGACTACATCGTGAAACCCTTCTCTCTCGAGGAACTCGGCGCAAGAGTCTCGGCGCATCTGAGGCGCGAGCTTCGCCGCAGGTCGTCGGCGAAACTCAACTTTGACGGCGACTTTGTCATAGACTACTCCGAGCGCACCGTCTTCTTCAAAAACAAACAGATCGCGCTTGCGAAAAAGGAGTTCGACATAGTGGAACTGCTCTCACAGAACACCGGTCAGGTTTTCGACAAGGAGCGCATATACGAGCGCATATGGGGCTATGACAGCGACGGCGAGAGTTCTGTGGTCGCGGAGCACATCCGCCGCATTCGCGCAAAATTCGCCGTCAACGGAATCAAACCCTATGTCGAGACCATATGGGGAGTGGGATATAAATGGGCGCGGTAAGGATGAACGCTCCGGCTGGCAGTGAAATAGACGCGCGGAATTATCCCGCTCCGGACGCCTTTTATGTTCAGACGACGAGGTATGTCCCTGTCCTTCCCGGAGTCGACCAGCCGGTTGACGGTGAGAATCCCTACTACTCGCCGGAAAGTAAAAATGAGACGCGGCAGAAGTTTTCAGCGTGGGTGGTCCGCGCGAAGGAGCGGTATGTCAGCATGTCGTTGAAAACCGCCTTCTTTTTATATGTCGTGGCTTTCATGCTTCTTGCGCTCGCCGGTTCAGCCGTTGTGCTCTCCGTGTTTGCCGGCATGAGATATGCCGCCGACAACAACTTTATAGTCCTGATGATTCTCGACCTTCTCAACTTCCTGTTCATCACCATGTTCTTAGTCGGCGGAATACTGCTCGCGGGGGCGCTCTTCTTCAAACACCGTCTTGAGCCGCCGATGCACCTGCTCGACGACGCATCCAAAAAGATAGGCGAAAGAGATCTCGAGTTCTCGCTCAGCTATCCGAGGGAGGACGAGATGGGGCGTCTCTGCGACTCTTTTGAAGGGATGAGAAAGGCTCTCGAAACGGGAAACGCCGAAATATGGCGGCAGATAGAGGAGAGAAAGCGTCTCAACAGCGCTTTTTCGCACGACCTTCGGACTCCGCTGACCGTCTTGAAGGGCAATGTCCACATGCTCAAGGAATACCTGACGATGGAGAACCCGGACGAAGAAAAGGTGAACGGCGCCATAAGGACGATGGAAAATCATATCGGGCGCTTGGAAAACTATGTGGACATCATGAGCCGTCTTCAGAAATTAGACGATATCGAGGTGAACCGGATACGTATAAACAGCAGGGAACTAACCTCCCTTCTTCGGAACACCGCCTCCATTCTCTGCGAGGAGCACACCCTGAGCTTCTACGACGAAGTCGCCGAGCCGGCGCTCCACATCGATCCGGAGATATTGATCCCGGTTGCGGAGAATTTGATATCCAACGCCGCGCGGTATGCAAAAACCCGCATAGCAATAGTTTGCAGTCATCAGAGGGGTATACTTTCGATTTCAGTTTCAGACGACGGCAGAGGATTCTCCGAAAAGGACCTCCAATACGCGACAAATCCGTTCTATAAGGCAAACACCAATATATTCGACGCGCACTTCGGTCTCGGTCTGAACATATCGAAAACCCTTTCGGAGCGCCACGGAGGAGGGCTGACCATAACCAATGTCGATGCGGGGGGCGCCCTTGTCAGAGCCGACTTTGCGGAATGGCTGCAGGGGTAACGGTGAAATAGACGCTTTAATTGACATCCTCCCACCATATCATGTATATTCATGATAGAATGCGAGGAGAAATCCCAATATTTTGTTGACCGATGACGGAGCTGATTTTTGGGAGGGGAAGTCATGCAGGATATGGACGCCGCAAAACGCGACACGCGTCGCCAGCGAATAAGACTGCGCAAGAGACGCCGCATGGCAGCATGGGCGGTGGTCGCTGTCCTCGCTGTGCTCCTGATAATCGGAATAGTCAAGCTCATAGGTTGGATGTTCACGCCCAAATACGTGGAGTCGGCAAACATAGGTCCTCTGCCGCCGACCGAGGACGACCCGATAGTCATCACCACGCCTCCTGTCTACTATGACTACGGCTCTCAGGTTCCGGAAGCGCCTCCGGTCGATGACAGCTATTTTGACTCGGTGCTTATGATAGGTGATGCGCGGGTGGCGGGCTTTCCGCTTTTCGGATATCTGCCAGGCGCAGACTATCTCGTCAGCGACGGTATCAGCGTGGACGCTATTCAGAGCCATTCTTTTGATGTTAACGGAGCTTCGAGGACTCTCTCAGAGCAATGCGCGATGAAGAGGTATCAGGCTGTCTATATTCAGGTCGGGCTCAACGAACTCGGCTGGCCGAACACCTCGGCGTTTGTCGACAGCTATGCGAGCCTTGTCGATGCGATAAAGACGCTTGCCCCCGACGCGTCGATATACATGCAAGCCGTGATCCCGATGACCGCGGGAAAGAGCGGCAACCCGAGTTATCTCACCAACGAAAAGGTTGCCGAATATAACCGGCTCATCCAACAGATAGCCGAGGGCAGAAAAGTCTATTTTCTGAATGTCGCAGAGGGAATGAGCGGGGGGACAGGAGTCCTCACCAGCGGTTACGCGGCTTCCAACGGATTATCTCTCACCAAAGAAGGTTATAATAAATGGATAGACTATATCAGGACACATGTGGTAGACAAGGAGTTGTATTCATGAAAAAACTGTTCATATTTGTCATAGTCGCACTGCTCACAGCCATGCTTGCCGTCGGCTGCAGCCCCGCTGCAAAGGAGGAAGCCGAAGTCTCAATAGACCTCGAGGCGCTCCAGAAAAAGATTCAGGACGCCGATCTCTTCACCGATATCTTCGAGCGCATCACCAAGGAATCCGTGCTGTCCTCCATAATGTTCCTTGACGCCGAAAGCATCGAGACCTACTTGCTGTATATGGGCTCAGGATACACCGGAGAGGAATACGGACTGTTCAAATGCGTCTCGGCAGAAGCGGCTGAAGTCCTCGTCGAAGACCTGAAGACCCGTGTCGAGTCGCAGAAAAACATCTACGCCGACTACGCGCCGGAAGCTATTCCGCGGCTCAACAACGCTATTATCAGAAAACAGGGGAGCTACGTCGCCTTTGTCGTCGCCGACAAGAATGCCGATGCGCTGAAAATAGTAGAGGAATATTTCAAATAGACCTGATTGCACACCGCAAGAATGCAAAAGCCGTGCGCGGAAGCGTGCGGCTTTTCTGTCGGCGAATCAAGCGCCGGGCTATCTCTTGAGCAGCCTTTCGATGTCGTTTATGTTTACCTGCGTTCCGCCCTTCTTTATGCTCTCGACGCGCTGTGAGAACATCTCTTCAGCGGACCAAGAGCCGTCAATGACATAGGTTATCGCCGCCCACGGGTCCATGTGGTCCAGAATATTCCCGACGTCATAGTATTCGGCGTCCTCATAGCGAAATGTCCCGTCAGGCATCACCGCGCAGACTATCTGCTCATACGCCGCCCCGAAGCTGCGCGTATCGGACGTATAGCTGAAATATACAATGACAAACGCCGCGTCGTCGCGGTACTCCTCGGCCACCTTGTCGAGATCCACCGGCCAGATGTAAGCCTCACCGAGCTTGAACTCCTTCGGTTTGTCTATGGTTTTATACACGTCCTGAATGACCTTCACCGCCTGTTTTTCGGTTTCGCTCATAATAAGTGCGCGCGCCGGCGTCAAAAACAAAACCAACAGCGCGGACAGAATAAAAACGATGACCGCCGTGCCGACAAGCACGACTGTCCTGAACTGCTTTTGCCGCGGATCTGCCGCGGCTTTGTCTTTTCTTTCCGACGCTTCTGCTGTTCCCATTGTCTTTTTTAATGACCCCGTCCGCTTTCATTCAATCCGCCGCCTCAGGCGGCTGTGCGCGATTCGGTTATCTGTGTATAGAAAATACTAAATTTAAAAAATAAACTCGGCGTGAAATTTGCCCATACAGTCAAGACTTTTCAGAAAGTGATGCTATCTGGCAACAGACAGCAAACCGCCTTTACAGTCTCCCTTAGAAGATAATATGCTCTCATTGTATCATAATAAATCTTTAAAATAGTGTATAATAACAACAGCTTCAAAGCTTTCAATTATTATATCTGTCATTCTGTTCACTGTAATACAATAAAAGCGGCGCGGGTTTCACCGCCGAGCGGGAGTAGGTTGAAATGGGTAATATCCGGTTGTTTATTTTGCGAAACTGTCCTTTCTGCATTCAGGCGCTCGATTGGCAGCGGCAGCTGATGGAGGAAAACCCGAAGTATAGGGATGTCGCCGTCGAGATAATCGATGAGAGAGAGCAGGCGGAGCTCGCAAACAG
>Ga0123353_10015866_pt1 | contig 10974 bp, 4 predicted proteins | sample TergutLab28metaG_3_FD_92763 | JGI IMG/M metagenome (GOLD analysis project Ga0123353, IMG submission 92763) | Labiotermes labralis P3 segment gut microbial communities from Petit-Saut dam, French Guiana - Lab288 P3 | ecosystem: Host-associated > Arthropoda: Insects > Digestive system > Gut ... | reverse complement strand
TCTCTCCCGGATCCTGGGTAGTGAGCTGCTCATGGACTCGGTATCCTGCGTCCCGCTCACGGCCGCCTTGTTAGCCGCGCTCCTTTCCGCCACCAGGCTTACCGGCAGTCAGGGCATATTACTTGCGGTTTCATCCGTTTCGGTGACTGTCGTAGCCCTGCTCAGCCGGCGGTGGTGGCTGACCCCCGCCGCTTTGATCGTACTGACAGTCATCTGGCTGCCGGTCAGTCTTTTGACGGGCGGATTAGCTGATAGCGTCGATTATTTGCGCGGTTTCGCAGACTGGATCGCATACGGCGCGCCGCGTACGAATACCGCCGGATATGCTCTCATGCTATACCTCATCGCGGGTTGTGCCGTCGCGGCGCCCCTGTTCGCGATACTTCGGCGGTTCTTTTTCTTCCCGGTTTTTGTCGCGTTGCAGATAAGCGCGGCAGTTTTGTCGATCGTGTTCACCGATGCCGATCCGTCCGCCGCCGTATGCCTCGGCGCCGCCGGCCTTGTGTTGCTGCTCCCGCGCGTCTTCGCAAGGCACATAGAGAAGCTTGGCGTTCCTGGTTCCGGAGCGTCAAAGAGCACCGGACTGTCGAGGGCGCGGATGCAGGCGGTCGCTATTCCGGCGGCGGTACTGGCGGTTCTATTCGCGCTGTTGATCACCCCGGCCGACACATGGACCTGGAGATCGTACCTCCTCAACACCTGGATCGAGGATTTCAATGAGTTGTTTTCAGGGCGGTACCGCGGTTCTCCGTTGGCAGGTTATTTCTTCGATCTGGCCGATACGGGGTATCAGACGCAGACCGGCCGTCTTGGCGGGCCGGTCACGCTGGGTGATGAGCTATACCTGACCGTGAACTCGCCGCGCCCGGTCCTTCTCAAGGGGTCTGTCCTGGATTATTATGATGGCGCCGCGTGGCGCGCCTCGCGCCCGGACGGCGATATGCGCTTCAACAGCCTGCTATGGCGCGGCAGAAGGAGCGAGGCGTTCGACCTGGATAAGCCGGTCGGAAACTACAGCGCGAGACAACTGTTCAGTCAGTTGACCGAGGAAATCAAGGTCGTCGTCCAGCATGAGGATAAATCATTCATATCATTGTTCACGGCGGGCAGCTTAATGAGCGTCTCACCGAGCGCGAGGCTTAAGGAAGTAAACGTATACTTCAACATGCGTTCCGGCGTATACATGCGCATGTACATTCCCCGCAAAGCGGGATACACCTTGCGTACGCGGGTGTGGAATACCCGGCTGACGGATTTTGACGTGTTGTTTACTCAGCTTGAAGAGTCGGTGCGGGACGAGAAACGATATGGCGAGATCGCGGAGCGGTATACCCAGTTGCCCGGCGACCTGCCGGACAATGTGCGCGATACGGCAGCGCTGATAACGGAGGGCATCGGGTCTCCGTATATGAAGGCCGCCGCTATCAGCCGGTGGCTCGCTGAGAATGCCGAATACACCCTCGAGCCGGATATCCCTCCCGAAGGCGTCGACTTCACCGCGCATTTCCTTGAAAGCCACGAGGGTTACTGTGTCTACTACGCCACCGCTATGACAGTGCTGGCCCGGTGCGCGGGCTTGCCGGCGCGTTATGTTCAGGGTTTCGCGCTGTTGGATAACTCGTCGTATGAGGGGGATTACCCGTACCGCGCCACCGGCAAATCCGCGCACGCGTGGAGCGAGGTGTATTTTGAAGGTATCGGCTGGGTCCCGTTCGACCCGCTGTCCTGGGATTCGGACGCTCCGCTCAACGAGGCCTCCGAAGCAGACGCCCCGCACATCCCGGTGCCGACCACTCCGGTGTTCCCCACCCCGCCGGAGGATACGGCGGATCAGCAACCGGCGCGGGATACCCGGGACGGGAAACTGGATAGCGGTTTACTTGTGTTTCTACTTTCAGGGCTTTTCATCATATCGGCCGGCGGACTGTACAGGTTCGCCCTGTACGCCGGGCCCCGCCGCATGGCTCGCCTGTGGACGTCCGAAGCCGTGCGCCGCCGTTTCCCCGATCCGTCGAAGCGGCTGGACGCCCTGTACGCCGATACGCTCAGGCTGCTCGCGCTTCATGGGGCGTCGGTGCTTCCGGGCGAGACCCTCGTGACCTTCCCCGAGCGCGCCGACCGGATCGCCGCGACAAAAGGCTTGACGCTTGCGGAGTTTGCGGAAGTCATGATGGATTCGCATTTCGGCGGTATTACGCCCTCGGAAGAGCAGATCGAACGCGCCTGCATGTACCACGGCGCGCTGGAGACAAAGACGCTGGAGCTTCTCGGCAAGAGGGGTTATCTATTCAGGCGTGTGCTAACCCTGCAACGTAGTTTTTAATATTTTCATACCATATATTGTATTAAGTGAGGTATGCGTATGCTTGGTCTGGCATTGGAAGGCGGAGGCTCGCGCGGAGCTTACCATATCGGCGTCGTAAAAGCGTATCTCGAGGCGGGATATGAGTTCGACGGATATGTCGGCACCTCGATCGGGGCGATAAACGCGGCGGCGTTCGCACAGGGTGATTTCACGGCGGCAGAGGAGAAATGGTATGAACTGACGACCGCCAAACTCTTCGATTCGGATGTACGGAAGCTGATCGAGATCAGCGAGTCAAAATGGGACATGCGCTTCCTGTCCGACGTCAGGAATGGTCTGCGGAAGATAATCGAGCAGCAAGGGATCGACACCTCAAGGATACGATCTCTCATATACGGCTTCATCGACGAGCAAAGAGTGCGCGACAGCGGCTGCGATTATGGCCTGGTCACCGTGTCGATCAATGAGGCTCAGCCATATGAACTCTATCTGGAGGACATACAGCAGGGGCTGCTGCTGCAATATATCGAAGCCAGCTCGTGCGTCCCCGGTTTTAAGCCGGTCGTCATCAACAACAACACTTTCATGGACGGGGCCATATACAATAACTGTCCGATAAACATGCTGCTCAAGAAAGGGTACACCGATATCATCGCCGTCCGGACGAGGGCTCCGGGGGTATACCGGAGAGTGATGGCGCACAAAGGAGTAAATATCAAGATAATCGATCCCACACGCGACCTGGGGAGCGTACTGATATTTACTCCGGAAAAGATTAAGGAAAATATAGGATTGGGCTATCTCGACGGGATCCGGTCACTCAAGGCACGCCGATATTATTGACGAGGGGCACACCACGCGCCCCACCGGGATGATACTCGCTCTCGCGCTCACTGTGATAGTGGTAAGACTTTATTTATGCCCTAAATGCTTCAATATCTTTGCATGCAGCGTCTCCGGCATAAACGGTTTTATAACAAAGTCACAAGCCCCGAGGGCAACAGCCGCCAATACATTATCGAAGTTCCCCTCAGACGTCAGGAAAATAATCGGGGTGTCTGTATGTTCTACATGGCTCCTTATGGCAGGGACAAGGTCAAACCCGCTGATTTCCGGCATCCTGTAGTCTAGTAAGAATAAGTCTGGTTTTACTTTCTTCAGAACTTTTTCAAGTTCTGCCGGCTTTGTCAGCGTGAAAACCTTATACTTGCTGCTCAGCACAGAAGAAACGGTGTTGAGTAAGATGGGAGAATCATCGACCGCCAGGATCACTGGTTTTTTGCTTCTTATTTTCATTTTGTTTTCTCCATTGGTTATTCGGTTGAATACGTCTGTATGCATCAAACATAATCTTCCGCGTCATCAAGCAGTTGGTGTATATGCCTGGCTGCCCCGGCATAATCCATCATCATCACTGAGTCCTTGATCATCTCTAATTCATTCTTTAGTCTGCCAGTGAGACCCAACGCGTTTATTTTTCCTATTTCCTGGTCTATATGCACCAAATCGATCTCATCGAACGCATTCATTAAGCTTTCGAAAATTTGCGGGAGTTCGGATGGGATAGTGATCGGGTCATCATTGTGTGCCAGAGTGAAAAACGCGTCATTCAAACTCATGTGTAGCTCTTTGAGCGCTTCCAGAAAATCCGGCAGATTCTCGGCACAGTATTCTATGTCCAGGTCATCGGACGCGGTCTCAAGATCATGAGCCGTAACACAAAGCCCATAAGCCCCTATATTGGCAAGCGCGCCCTTCATTCCGTGAACCTCAATGCCAAAACTCTTGATATCCCCGGTCGATATGAACTCACGGAGGTTCCTGTCGCTTTTTTCCAGTTCTTTCATCATCAGCTTGAGTGTTTTTTCGTACACATCCTGCTGGCCGTCGACCCTTTCAAGCCCCGATGAGCTGTCAAGGCCGTCGATCTTATCGATCTTGTTCCAAAACTCTTTGTACTTATCCTTGACCGGTTCAGCGATACCGGCAATCGCGGATTGCGCGGTAACGATTTTTTCGGCCGGGATCCATTTTTGCAGTACACCCATCAAGTCTGTCTTTACGATGGGCTTCGGCAAATAATCGTTCATGCCGGCTTCCAGCATTCTTTCTTTGGCATTCGTAATTACGCTTGCAGTGAGCGCGATGATCGGCGTGGTTATGCCCAGCTCGCGGATAGCCAGGGTCGCCTCTATGCCGCTCATTATCGGCATTCTTTGATCCATAAACAATAAATCGTAATCTTTTTGCTGTACGAGCTCAATAGCCTGTTTGCCGGAAGACGCTGTATCAGCCGTTATTTGACAACTCCGTAAAAGACCGGTCGCAACGCTCAGGTTAGTCCTGTTGTCGTCCACAACCAGTATCTTAGCATCGGGCGCGGATAATACGGTAGTGGTGTTGCTGCGGTGTACCATGGACTCGTCGCCCAACACTTTCGGGATCGTTACATGAAAAGACGCGCCCTGCCCGTATACGCTCTCGACAGTTATCTGGCCGCCCATCATCTCAATGATGGATTTTGATATTGTCAGACCGAGCCCTGTCCCTTTAGTGCTCCGGTTTGTTAGCACGTCGGCCTGTTCAAACGCGTCAAAGAGCGTCGGTAAACTCTCTGCCGGTATGCCAATGCCCGTATCGCTGATGGTCATTTTGATGGATTCATCGGTAATCACGATAACCAGGTATATACAACCCTCATTGGTGAACTTGACCGCGTTGCCCAACAGATTCAGCAGAACCTGCCTGAGCCGTATATCATCTCCATATAGATACAAATGCTGGTGTTCCTTCATACTCAGCTTGAATGATACGTCTTTCCCGGCGATCAGGAACTGGACGATAGACCCGATGTTGTCGATCAGTACATCGAAGTCGTAGTGCACAGGTATAAGGCTGAACTTACCCGATTTGATTTTTGATACATCCAATATGTCGTTGATAATGTTAAGAAGGGACATCGCGGACATCTTTATGTCTTCCACATATCCTTGCTGGCGTGTGTTCATGTCTTCCTGCAGCAGCAGCTCGGCCATGCCTAGTACAGCGTTCATAGGCGTGCGGATCTCGTGCGACATATTGGCAAGGAACTCGCTTTTCGCTTCATTTGCTACTTCCGCCGCTTCTTTGCGAAGATTTGCCTCGCGTTCCTTCTCGGCGCTTTCACGCATTTTCTGCTCGGCTGCCTTATACTTACGCAGATCTATCAGATAAGAAAGAAAACAATACTCCCCGTCCCATTGGATACGCACCAGCGTGACCTTCATAGGCAATTGCTCTCCGCTGGTCGTCAGGAATATCCATTCAAAATCGTCTACATAACCTTTGCTGAGCAGCTCGTTAAAAATACCTTCGGCCTTGGCGACGCTCAGCGACCCGTCAGGCTGGAACTCCGGGTAGAACCTGTAGAAATCGTTCTTCAGCTCGCTTTTATCGGCGACGCCGAAAGTATCGAGCGCCGCCTCATTGCAATCAATTATTTTGTCGAAATCCTTCCGCAGCAGGCAAGCCATGGGGTTGCTGTCCAGCATGATCCGGATCCGCTCATTCGATTCATTGATCGCGGCTTCCTGGGCTATGGTATCGGTCAAGTCATTGAAATAAACGATAAGCCGGAAGTTAAACAGCCACGAGCTCCGGGCGAGGTTGACCAGATAAAAGGCAGCAGTCCCTTCAAGGTCGAAAAGCTGTACTGTCGCCTGTGCGAAACCATCTCTCAATGCTTCTTTTATTAAGCCTTTCCGCACGTCCTCAGTCTGTTGCATGTCGGGCTGATACTTCGGTTGCGCGGAAAAAAACATACTGTTTATCTCGCCGAGCGACACCCCTTCCGGGATTCCGAAAACACCGATGGTTCCTTTGTTATATCCGACTATATCACCGTTTTCGTCCCATATCATACAGGGTGTATCGACAGAATCAAGCAGATCTTTTGTCTGCCGTTCCGCTATATCCAGATGCATGTCGGTAATGTCGCGCGCCACGAGGACAATGCAGTCAGTATCATCATTCACGACCCGCCTGTATGTGATGCGATACAGGCGCTTTAGCTCGGTCGGCCATTCGATCATAGTTATTTCAGTGATCTCATTCTCTTTACCGTAAACGATACGTGAAAGCCTCTCCGTCGCCTCCTGGGCATTCTTGGTATTGAGCAGCTTATACAGATCGAACAACGATTCGCCAAGATATGGGTCGCCATCCGTTATTCCCATCAAGCTGCTCAGTCCGTTACTGTATTTGAGAACATACGCGTCGCGATCCATTATCAGAGAAAAGCTGTAGGAATCCATGAAAGCTTCCAGGAAAGTGTCATTACCAATCTGGCTGTTCACTTGTGCCCTCCTCAGCAATTTTCTTGATTTTGTCAGACAGCTTAATGAATAAATCCGTCAGGTTCGGATCGAACTGTGTGCCACGCCCTTCAGCTATGATCTTCATTGCTTCTTCATGCGGTAATGCTTTCTTATACGGGCGCTCCGTGATCAAAGCGTCATATACGTCGGCCAGAGCCATCATGCGCGCCTGCAAAGGTATCTCTTCGCCCTTAAGGCCGTCAGGATATCCGGTGCCGTCCCATCTCTCATGATGCCTGTGCGCAAGGACTATCGCGTATTCCAGGAATGCTTGTTTGGGGACTCTTTCCTTCAGCTTCTCAAGCAGCGTCTTGCCATACAGCGAATGCAGCTTCATCTTTACGAACTCTTCCTCGGTGAGCCGCGAAGGCTTAAGCAGCACATCATCACGGATCTTTATTTTACCGACATCATGCAGGAGCGCCGATTTCAGAAAAGCGTCGTTTTCCCATGTGATGACCTCCGGGGCGAATATATCCATCGTCATCATCTCGTTGAGCATCACTTCCAGATACTTCTGTACTCGTTCAACGTGCTGCCCCGTCTCCGAGTCCCGGAACTCTATCACTTCCGCCGCCCACATGATGACCGCGTTTTGTAATCCGGATATGTCGTCTGTACGCACGTTGACCAGGTCTATAAGGTGCTTGCTGTATTCGAATATCATTTCCTGCTGGCTCTGCAGCAGCAAATGCAGCTCGACCCTCTTGAGCAGGATCGGTTGTGAGAAGGGCTTGGTGATATAATCAACGGCGCCGAGTGAGAATCCCAGGACCTCATCTTCGCTCGTGTTCTTCGATGTCAGGAAGATCACGGGGATATGCGAGGTCTCGGGGTTGATTTTCAGTCCTTTTATTGTATCATACCCGCTCATGCCGGGCATTTCGATATCAAGCAGTATCAAATCTGGCTTGAGGTTTCTTAATGAAGTAAAGAGCTTTTCACCCGACGGTATCGTGATCACGGTGTATTTTTCCTGCAGAGCATTTTTACCCATGTTCAGGTTGACTATGTTGTCATCGACCAGAAAAATACAGGGTTTTCTATCGTTCATATACAGTGTCTCCTTCGACTAAGCCAGATATATCGGCGCTTTGTTGATCAGTCGTTTTCTATATTCACAACATACAGGCATATACATTATACTAAAGCAGAGTTCATAAGAAAGTCAAGTGATTTTGGTATATATACAGATATTGCGCGCGATAACTCGTTATTATTCAAACCATATCCCGAAGACCGCCAATCCGGGGCGGCATTTTCCGATTTGCTTCGGTCAGTTCCGGGATAAAACCGGAATTCCCTCAGAAATCGGAAAATACCGCCCCGGATTGGCTACTCTGAGAACTGTGACTATCAGCGGCCATATGCCTTCGGGCAGCCTATGCCCGTCGCTGTACTCCGCCGTCTTGCCGTCTATCCTCACGCGCACCGCGCCACCCTCCAGCGGCGTGAAGCCCGGGTTTTCGCCGTTTTCGAAGTCGCCAGTGTTCGCGTACATCGTGAACTTGTCTTTATACGGCGCGCTTGAATATGGGCAGAACATCTCGCAGTTGCCGCACTCGTTGCACATATCGTCGATATGCGCTATCTGCATGCGCCCGTCTACCATGACGGATATGTTCGCCCGGTTGGGGCAGACGTCGACGCAGCACCGGCATAGCGTCGCGCATTCGAGGCACCTGTCCGGTTCGCGGATTTCGGCGGAATCGCAGCATAAAATGCCCCTCTTACGGCGAGCCGGTACCGGATCCGGGTTGACGTTGAGTCCCGCATACCGTTCCTGGCCCGCGGCTGGTACCGCTCCGGCGCCGGCAATGTCACAGGCGGCGCTCGCTGTTCCGGCGCCGATTATAGCGTCCGCGCAGCGCATCGCGTCCTCAATGGCCTGCACTACCGTCGACGGGCCGCGTCTTGAGTCACCTATCACGTATACGCCTGGTATGCTTGATTCGAGGGTATCGCTGTTGACGATCGCCCTCCCTTTCTTATCCGCCGGGATCCCGAGCCCGGCGAAGATTTCCGGGTCGACCGGGTTTCCTATGGCGTATATCACGGTATCGGCAGGGATATCCACCATACCGCCAGTCGCGACCGGGCTGCGCCTGCCGGAAGCGTCGGGCGCCCCCAGCTCCATCTGTCCGCACGTCAACACCCCGTCTCTCAGGCCGATCGGCGCCAGCAACTCGCGGAAGACGACTCCGTCCCCGAGAGCGAGTTCCAGTTCCTCAGGGTCGGCCGGCATATACCGTTTCGTGCGCCGGTAAACCAGCGAGACATTCTTGACGCCTCCCGCCCGCTTTGCGGCGCGGGCAGTGTCCATAGCGGTGTTGCCTCCTCCTATGACGACCACGTTCCTGCCGATCCGCACGGATGCCGGATCGTGTTTGAGCCGCTCCAGGAAGTCCAGCGCGTCAAGCGCCGCGCCGTTTTCGTCGTGTGATAAAGTGTCAAGCGCCGCCGGCTCCCAGGCGCCGGAAGCGAGAACGATAGTCTCGAACCCTTCGGAGCAAAGATCATTGAGTGTGATCACATCGGCGTCCCGCTGCCCGGCGGAGCATTCCTGACCGGTCCTGTGAGGTATAAAGTTTGATACCACGAACTCGGTGTTCAGCTTGATCTCCGCGCCCATGGCTTTTACCAGCGCGACATCGCTCATTACAGCGTCATCGGCTATACGGAACGCGGGGATTATATGTGACACTATCCCGCCGGGGCTGCTCCTCTTCTCGAACACAGTGACGGGGCGGCCGGCGCGGGCCAGGAAATACGCGACTGATAATCCCGCCGGGCCTCCGCCGATCACGGCGACCTTGCCGCCGGATTCAGGTGTGCCCGGCGCGGCTTTTACTTCCTCAAGCAAAGCCGCGAACGCTTCATCGGCGGCCTCGAGTTTGACGTCCCGTATGCAGACGGGACCCTCGTAATAACTCCGCGTGCATTTATCAGCGCAGAATTGAGAGCATATCGCGCCGGTGATGTTCGGGAGCGGGTTGCGCGCGGTGATGACCCTGAGCGCCTCGAGGTGTTTACCCTCCCCCGCGAGCCGCAGATAAGCGGGTACATCCTGGCTTATGGGGCAGCCGTCGCGGCACGGCGCCGCGAAGCAGTCGAGCAGCGGCACGCGGGCGCTCATCTTGCGCTCGCGCGGCATGCCGGCCGGTTTGCGGTACATGGGGTCTCCCGCTATGCCGCCGGTCAGCTTGCCCAGCTTATCGCGGTCGACGCCGCGAAACGGCCCATACTCCCCGCCGGCGAGTATATCGGCTATCTGGCGCATCCGCTGGTAGCCACCTGGCTTGAGCAGCGTCGTCGCGAGGGTGATCGGCCAGATACCGGCGTCAAACAGTTTGTCTATATTGCGGGCGTCGGCTCCGCCCGAGAAACTGACCCTGAGCTTCCCTCCGAACGCCTCAGCCAGGCGGTTCACGACCTCGATAGTCAGCGGGAACAGCGCCCGGCCCGACATATACATCTCTTCACCAGGAAGCTCCCCCCCGGTGATCCGCACCGGAAAAGTGTTCGTTAGCTTGACGCCGAACGTAAGCGAAAGGCTGTCCGCGACGTTCTGGAGCCTGCGTAGCATAGGCACGGCATCGCTGAACTGCAGGTCGGCCTTGAAATGGTGGTCGTCGAACGCGATATATTCGAAACCCAGGCTGTCGAGAGTGTCGCGCGCGTATTCATAACCCAGCAGCGTCGGGTTGCATTTGACGAATGTATTGAGTTTCTTCTCTGTCAGCAGGTACGACGCAATGCGCTCTATCTCGTCCGGAGGGCAGCCGTGAAGCGTCGAAAGGGTTATCGAGCGGCATATCTCCGGGCTGATCGCGTCTACATACGCCTGATCGACTCTTTCGAAGCGCGTAATGTTCTCCGTAGCCCACTGTTTGCAGGTTTGCCACGCTCCGGAGTCCCCCGCGTATCGCAGCCCTTCGATGAAGCCGTCGATTTTCTTCGATTTTATGCCATCCAGGTCGTAGCCGACGCTCATGTTGAAGACGAAGCCATCGCTGTCGCCCAGCTCCAGTTCCCTGCTGAGCAGCTTGAGCGCGAACCAGCCTTTGATATACTCGTCCAGCGCCTGCGGCACATATAGCTCGGTAGACCATTCCACGTTGTAGCATTCGTCTGGCGCGGCTATGCACGGCTTGGACACGGGGAGATCCTCGCCATCGAGCGCCTGTACCGTCTTCAGTTCGAAGAACCTCGCGCCCGCCGCGTATCCCGCGATGATATTCTGCGCGACCTGCGTGTGCGGCCCCGCCGCGGGGCCAAACGGCAGTTCCAGCTTCTCCCCGAATATCTCCAGGC
>Ga0123353_10015862_pt1 | contig 10975 bp, 4 predicted proteins | sample TergutLab28metaG_3_FD_92763 | JGI IMG/M metagenome (GOLD analysis project Ga0123353, IMG submission 92763) | Labiotermes labralis P3 segment gut microbial communities from Petit-Saut dam, French Guiana - Lab288 P3 | ecosystem: Host-associated > Arthropoda: Insects > Digestive system > Gut ... | reverse complement strand
TTTTGGCGCCGGAATTATTTTTTAAATTTTAGCACACTCTGTATATAAAATATGAATAATACAGGAACCAAATACATTAGAATTATGAAACAAACTGCATTTTGAAGAAAAAAAAACAGAGATTAAATACAATGTTTAAAATATTCAGTACCTATATTTGTTGAATAAATACTATATAAAATGCAACTTTAGAGGTTAGCGGTGCGGTACGACCACTATAGTTGACGTTAGGCTTCAAAAGGTTAATTTCTAAGATCCTTGCAGCGCTTAGATATATCATTTTTGTCACTGCTTGAGTTTTTTTAAAGGTTTTAATTCTTTCCGCAATTAAATACAGATCTTCAACAACACCAGAAATTTTGGTAGTTTTGGCAGCACTGCAAAACAATTTTTTTTAAAAATAATAGTGACTCCCAAGTTTTGCTGCGTTCGCAACTTACCTGCAATGCACATGGGACATTTTTTATGTCGGTAAACTAGAATTAGAATAGAGAGCTACATTCACTCGTATAACAGTGCTTCTATTTTCAAATGACATTTGTTGTATCAGATAATACATTTTCGTAAGTAAAAGGATGTTGGGGTTTTCATGAATCTCTCAATTTAAATTGTAAAATATTCGTTGGCTTGAAAATACTATATATGATATACAATTACCCTCTAAGCTTAGAAAAAAATTGTGTCAAATATCGGCCCGTTTTCTTAACCTTGTGTTTTTGTTTGTTTGTTTGTTTGTGTGTTTAACACATGAGTTTGCATATTTGCTTGATGTAATCATTCTCCCGTTCAAAACGTCGCAACAAATTTGGTAAAATCTTGCGACCAACCGCCTGAGAACCACTGGTTTTAACTGCATCTTTGATATTACCACTAGCCACAGTGCAAATGGCCAGAGATTTTTACAGATGTAACATTACTATCCTTATTTACCTCAAAAGTGTTACTTTTACAAAATAAAACTAATTAGAGTCGTTGTTAATCTTTAATAATTACTGAGGTAATTCCACATAAAAACTTATTGGCAGAGTATTTTCTCACGATAACAACGATACCGCCTTGTTCAGGCTACAGTACTGACATCTATGTATAAAGCGCTTTACATATTACAAGCACAAATGATCTTACAGTAATGTGTACAGTGCAGCTTAAAATTTTGGTGTGAGTGAGACGGCAGTTAAAGGGGAGGACATTACATTAACCTAAGCCACTATGACAAACAACTTCCTCTTCCTCGCACCGTAAATTAATTTATGCAGTACTAAAAAGGAGCGATAAATGGTATGTATTTGCAGTATTGATGGTGTGTAAGCGTTTTCTACACGCTCCTGCCTTTGCCAGGTAATACTGACTTAAAAATTTACGACTTCTTACGGTGACCTGTTTCAGTGTTCTGTCGACCACATTTCTTGTGGAGACTCATGTTGATAACCTCGTGTTTTACATGAATAGCCGAAAGGAACCGTAACTTCCAGTTTTCTAGCTTATTTGTTTCAACTGTCCTTCACACACTGTTCTGAGTCTGAGCCCATATTTACAGGTGACAATGTCTTACCTTGAGATATACAACGAGAACATTCGTGACCTCCTAAACCCAAGTACGGGGTTTCTGGAATTACGTGAGGACTCACGAGGTCGAAATATACAAGTGACGCGTCTGTCAGAAGTTTCCACGACTTCTGCTGAGGAGGTAAGTATCCTGAAGCTGACGACATATTCGCAGCTTTAGGGAAACGTGTTTGGACAGTTGCTATGCAAATTCATATGCACTTTATATCATGCATACTGAGAGAAAAGTATTTTAAAATTATTTATTTATTCTGGGTTGACGTAAGAAACTGAAACATTGTTGCCAACTTTTACATTAGAGTTTGCACTGGCGAAATATCCTTCACTTGATTCTGTACTGAAGAGCGGGTAACGTAACATATGAAGGGAGGTATTAACATTTCTTAACATCAGAATGAGCTCTTAGCACACAATTCTTCAGATAGGAAAACTGTGTAACGTATTGGCTTCTTCCTGACGTCCGACGAAGGGAGAGGTAAAATAAATTAATTAGAGATGTCGAAACTAATGTAAGAAATAATTAATAATTTTTGTACTGGTGCAAAGCGCATAATAATTAGATTTCGATTTAGACTGAGGTGTCTATGTTAAACCCTTCTGGAAGTACCGTGTTGGAAAGAATAGCGAAAGGGACGATTTTGAATATATTATGAAAAATTATATATTTAGCTGCTCGAGTACTATTCAACATAGATGAATATACTTCATGAACATTTATATTTACAAATTCCCAACGAATATATCAAACATAAATTTAAAAATACCAAATCACATTTTCCTATTTTTATGATCTGTCGTGTGTTTGTCCACATAAAAACCCTTAAATTTGAAACTGAAATACTTGGAATATTGTTAAAAATTTGAGCAGCAAAAATGTTTCGATAAATGAAGTTCGGATAAACATTAACTAAGCACTTAACAATTACATATCACAGGCATATGTAATAATAAAAGAATTACGTTTGAGAATGTGTTATGTAAGAACGCCGTCCATTTCTAAGGCAATAATGCGTCGGTGGCAGATGTATTAAGGAATACCTAACACTGGTGGAATTATATTGACAGAGGGCAAACTTTCCACTGCCATTTCCGCCACATGATCTCCGCAGTCAGAGATTGGCGACTAACTGCCTGAACCATGGCACGACTTAAACGAATTATTGTTTCCATGACAGGCTGATAAATGTAATTTTTGTCACATGAAAACTAACTTATGTTTCATATGTTTTTTTTTTCCAAGCTGAATTTAAATATGTTATTCGAATTTCTCTATCACCCGCAGTGTTTGTGTGACAGAATTTTTTAAAATGAAATTATAGGTGATTTATTTTTTTTATCCCGCTACCAACATGTGTTCAAAAAGGCTGAATCACGTTATTGTATTTTAAACACAATGTGGGCACAAAATCTTGATCATAACAAAGAGAGTATGGATGTTATTCCAATCACTGACAGCCAGACTGTGCAAGCTCAGACATGTATTGACACGTGGGCCATGAGTCTAACAGTAAGTTCTGCTTGAGGAACACTGCACTGCCGGACTGCTTTGTGGTAAGTCGCAAGTGTTAAGTGCTCTTTTTAGTGAAGCGTTTTGTGTGAAAAGAATGAGCTTATTTTATTTTTAACATGCCAAGTAATTATGTAAATCAAGCTGACACCTTCTGTCATGCGTGTGGTGAATTGACCTTCAAATCTCAGAGGCGAAATTTTGACTCGCTCATAAACATGTGTTATGTGCTTTATTTTATTGTTAAGTGGCTGACAAAGATAAAAGTTTGGCTCCTCGTATTTGTTGTGTAACATGTGTAAGGCTTCTCACAGGACGTGTAAATGGTTGGCGCCACATGGATAATTTCCAAATTCAAGCACACAGTGAAGTATACATATTTGTCATCTGCAACGAATCCTGCCCCACACAGTACAGAGTTGCATCCAAAGCCTCCGGAAAATCCGACTTTCAGCAGTGACAACTCTGATTATGGTGATGATCACAGGCAGCAGGAAAGGAAAAATGTTTATTGCGATCCGACATTAGAAGCAAGTTGTTTCTCACCTGAACCCCATTTATTAACAAAACGAGATCTTAACGGCCATATCCGTGATTTGCATTTGTCTAAAAAACAAGCCAAGCCCTTGGATTCCAGACTAAAAGCGTGGAATCTTCTCCACCAGGATAATGAAATATGTTTATATCTCAATTGCTAAAATGAATTCAAAGAAACTTTCTCTCAAGAAAACGTTCTGGTATTTTGTAATGATGTTTGCTCTATTATAGGCTCTTGGGCACTAACACGATCCAACTGAGCGGCGTTTTTTATTAATTAGCTTAAGAGCTGTAACCTACACACGGGGAATAATTTACCACCTCTACACCTAGACCATGCCGCTAACATGAAAGATTTCTATGAAAATACGAAACTACTTTTGGAAAAGATCCAGTATGAAAAATATAATTGGAATATTTGTAGGGACCTAAAGGTCATTTGATCCCTTGCTTGGTTTGCAGTTTGGCTGCATAAAGTTTCGATGCTTTCTCAGCGAATGGAATTGTAGGGACAGAAAAGATGATTGCATTCGAAAATTGTGGCTTAAACGAGAATCACTTATTGTAGGACAGATATTATTGTAAATACTTAACTAATCAACCTGGAAAAAGCTTATTTATTTCCGTCGCACATGAAACTCGGATTCATAATAAAATTTCGTCAAGAAATGGATCGAAACAACACTGCGTTTAAATATCTGAAAAATAAGTTTCCCAGGATAAATGATGCTAAAATCAAAGAAGGAATATTTGTTGGACCTCAAATAAGGGAGTTAAAACTGGACGTAAAATTTGAATACCAGTTAACTGAAGTGGAGAAAACAGCATGGAAATCATTCTGAAATGTCGCTACCAATTTTTGGGGAAATCATATTGGAGAAAACTACCGTTGATTTGGTGGCTGATCTTGTACAATCCTACACAGCCACATGTTTCAAAATAATAATCAACACGATGACACATGTGGACTATCCTTTATTTTCATGGGTAGTCGTCATTCACTCTCTACATGTTTCGAGCTTTCGGTAAGCTCATCATCAGGAGTTCATTTTTCCCTGTACAGTCAGCCTCTGGTATAGTGTGTAATCTTTTGCTGTAGCCCTCCCGTTCTCCTACGTGTTCTGTTCCCGACTGAAACAATTATAATGATGCACGGAACAATGAATGTAAAAAAAACAGCCATATGTCTTTAAAAGTGCATTTCGTAGACTCTTACTTAGACTTCATCCCAGAAAACCTTGTAGCAGTAAGCGATGAGTAGGGAGATCGATTTCACCAACATATTTCCACCATGGAAAATCGGTACCACGGCAAGTAGAGTCCCAGTATGCTGGTTGATTATTGCTGAATACTTAGTATCAGAAAGTCATCCACTGTTACTCTTCAGAAAATGTATTCACTATATATAATATACAGGTTTTCTCCAAACTTCAAACATCCGTAATTTAAAACCCTTGCCTGATAAAAAAAACTAATAAAATTTGTTATTGGGTTTATCCCCTTCAGTTCGTGTGACAAAAAATAAAAATTATTTTGTTATCCCGTGTAACTAATTTTTCGCTGAAGCCTTTAATTTTTTTGAAGTTGATTTTCTATAAGACATTAATGTGCCACTTCATTTGCTTGTGTGAATTGTGGTCTCTCTAAACGTTTCTGAATAACACTTGGTCCCACATAAGTCAGCACCTTAGTGTATTATATGACGAGCGATTATATGATATATCTTCTATTCTTAGGATGTTATATGTTGGAGGCTGTGATATACAGAAAATGTGACTAGGATGAAGACTAAGAAACTGTGCAGAATTTGGTTATGAAATGATTCCTGGAAATCCAGTGATATGCTTAAGATTGCGACTGGTTGTTAAGATTTCTTTAAGGAAATCACGACAGAGCTTCGCTTTTCATTTTCATTTTGATATCTGCGATATTTCTACTACCACTGCTGTAACAAAATAAAATGTACTCGCCAATGTATAAATAATAAATATTTACTTGCTTTAATAAAGATAATAAACATATGGAAGAAACACATGAACTCTTCTGCACCTAGTTTTAAATTTTCTCAAATACAAATTAGTGGTGCCTAAATAACTTTCCAAAGGAATATTGCTATCTCTGAGACTGAACCCAGATATTCCGCCAATGAAGCCAACCTTTTTCCAATGTGAAGAAAAATCAAGTTCTGGACATTAGCTTGTAATTCTTTCCTATTTTTTATTTCTCTCGCTAACTCACGTCATTCTTTTCGGTGTTGTTGTAGGCCCTAGCTATATTGACGACGTAAAAGCCAATTTCCTGTGGTGTTCCGCACGGAGCACCATAATGTCCAAGTGCTCTGCAAACTGCCAAACTCATATTATGATAACCCCTTTTATAAAAATATGCGCAACTCATAAAATTTTCCCTGCATTTTAATGCATTCTCTATTTCGTGTTACTATCAGAGCGCTCTCTATGCTTATATTTATGTGCTCCTCAGGTTATGAATCTGCTCCAGAAGGGAAACCGTGCTCGAACAGTGGAGCCAACAGCTGCCAACAAAACCTCTTCCCGTTCCCACGCACTGCTCAGTGTGACAGTGCAACAGACTTCAACACTTCATACGGCAGATAAAATTAAGTCACGAATCAAACAGGGGAAGCTGTTCATGATTGATCTGGCTGGGTCAGAAAGAGCTTCACAAACAAAGGTAAACACAATACCAATGATATGAGAGTAGATGATTTTTTCAAAATATGTAGGTCTGGTCATTATAGATCTAAAATATGCGAGAAATGTACATAGAAATTAAATGCGACAAAATTCTATAGAATTTTAAGAGAAGGAGAAAAATGAACAGCGCTGTGGATTCTTAGACATATTGTGTACACTGCGAGCAGCAGAGTGTCTTCATCATATCATAATCCAAAGGTCACCATGGAACCACAGACACACACTTTATACTGCGAAAAACATGCTGCTGATAGAACAGTTATCAGTAGTCACATTAAATACTCCCTAAACAGCACAGTCGATCTACAAATATTTATTTATACTGTGATAATACAGTGGATCTCTACACACACAATATTTACTATGAAGAGCATGACTGACAATAATGTATTCATACTGAAATAATTTAAAATTACAGGCTGTGATTAACAACTGACAACGAAACGTGAGAAGTGTACGCATTAGGTTTAAGACAAAATGTTCCGTTGTATAGAACAAGTCGTCGTCAGGTGGGAGCGTTATATACTGTGATTCACCTGTCTGTTTCGTAATGTACCACAACAGATAAATTTTGTTACACAAACCCAAAAATAATTCACCATTAAAATTTTACGCCACATCAGGTGACTTTGCTTTACAGGAATAATTTTCACTTGTGTAATTTTTAAAGAATTTTATATTTAATTAAGATATAAAATAATTATGATTGGAGCTTTACCCTTTGACATCTGATTTCAACTATAGTTGACGTACCGCACCGCTAACCTCTAAAGTTGCATTTTATATATTTATTCAACAAATATAGGTACTGAATATTTTAAACGTGGTATATACTCTCCGTTTTTCTCTGTTCAAAATGCAGTTTGTTTCATAATTCTAACGTGTTTGGTTTCTGTATTATTCGCATTTTATATACAGGGTGTGCTAAAATTTAAAAAAAAATAATTCCGGCGCCAAAAGGTTAAAGTAAAATGAATTCTTTTTTTTTTTTCGGAAGCTAAGTGTTTTGTAAAATAGAAGAAAACATATTTATTAAAGTCTGTGAAGGAAATTTGACCCAAGTGTTGACCCTGGCACTTTTTGTGTTAAGAAATTCTTCCGTTTTGACCTCTCTTCCAGTTATGCTTGTTTCCTAGTCACTTTTCTACTTATATGCTCTGCTGACGTACACGTGTATTGTGCAAAGCCTGCCTATGTTTATTTAATTATTTTCCTTGTTACAATAGTGATATTCTACGTAGTGTTCCTGCCCCTTCTACCCTTCCATTGTGTCAGTTATGCAGAGTTATAGAAAGATGACAGAGAAATTATATCTAAAATAGAACCGCCCGCTTCACATTTAATAATTTCCGACAGTTCATATGTTATGAGATTTGTTGGCAACTTCACATGTTAGCTTTCTTATCACGACGTATCTCTTATCCATTAACGACAACACGGACAATCTTAGGGCAACTTCTGGTGAACCGCGTCATGACTATGTGCGTGTTGCCGACTAGCAACCAAGTGACTCCTACTGCAAACAGCCTGGACTCACGTGCATCATTTTGGCGCTATTCTACTCTCGGTTCAATGACAGAACACAAATTTTGTAACAAGAAATTTAATCTGTTTGAAAACATGTCACAACAGAACAGTCACATGCGGCACGACCTGAGAGAAGATATCTGCGTTCTTCTGGGCTATTACGCAGCGTATAGTGGTAATTCCTTACCGATGTTTTGTGACCGATAGGTTGGTCCCGAAGCGCCGGTAAGGCATTACCACTATGAGCTGCGTAATGTCCCAGAAGAGCTCTGATCTCATCTACTTCGCGGCGGAAGCCTGAAATCACGACTTCGGAAAAGTTATTTTTTTTCTGGAAGTCAACTCAGGCAATCGTTTCTTTATATTAACAGTAAAAGAGGAGAATTAAAGTTTGTACCAATCAGATACCTGCGATACCTGCACCAAAACTCGGTCCGAAGTCTATATTCATTCTTCGCCTACTTCCATTTCTAGCTTTGTCCGGAAAAGACTGGAATCAGTCTATCGAACCTTTTACAGCCTCTTTACGAATCTGAAATTTATTCGCTTAACTCTTAAATTGTGGAAAAGTTCCTTCGTCGTTACAACATGTTGCCAGTTATCAACAAGGCTGCCACTTACAAATTGGTCGTAATTAGTGCTGCCAAAACAGTCCTCTCTAGCGGGGCCGGGACGAAGCAATCTCTGCGCCCAACTCCCAACCCCCAACCCTCACCCAACCCTCACCGCCCTTAAGTTCAAAGGCAAAGGAATTAGATTTTCATATTCTTGAAACATTATGTTAACCTTTAGACGTCTAACGTCAACTATAGTTGACGTACCGCAACGCTAACCTCCAAAGTTGCATTTTATATATTTATTCAAAAAATATAGGTACCGAATATTTTAAACATGATATATACTCTCCGTTTTTTTTCTCTTCAAAATGCAGTTGGTTTCATAATTCTAACATATTTGGTTTCTGTATTATTCACATTTTATATACAGGGTGTGCTAAAATTAAGAAAATGATTCCGACGCCAAAAGGTTAATGGTGACACCGCATTGCTTAGTACAAGTGCTAAAAGTAGGTTTTTTTCTCTTTTGTTTAGATTGGAAATTTTCCCTCTGCAATGCACTTTAACTACAGCTCAACAATCACGGTCACTATGCCTACACAGAATGCAGTTCCCAGTTTCTTGCTGCAAACTTTGCGTTTGAATCATTATAGTCAATCCTGGGAGCTACTTCATTCTCAATGAACAAAAGAACCAGTCCACCTTACCTGTCTTTGGTCATATTTATCCTCAAATAATTTGTAATCATTTTCAATTTTGAAACATTTCGATTTGCACTCCCTCCACCAGCGGAACAGGAACTGTTAACACTATACAGTAAGCTTGTTCTGTGTTGCAACAGGAGCCCTTACGATTGTAAAAACTGATAATGTGAAGTGCTGCATCATTAGCTTCAGAGATTACTTCTTCCCAATCTCATTTTTGGAAGAAAGGTTTATGGCGTTAATGTCGTGTGATGCTCCATGTGCAGTTGCATACACTGTATTTTCAAGTGTTCTTTCATTTCTATTTTGCCTTGAAATCGGAAAGAAATCCTAAAATATCGGCATATCACTCGCTTGTTTATCAGTGTTTTAAGAACCATGATATCTCGATCCAAAATTATTAGAACAGTACTCGTCTCGGACATTTTCTCGGGTGAATTATTTGTTGCATTTTCGTTACTCTTTCGTTTCACAGATATTTCACTCAATTCTGTTTCCCGTACATTGCGGACATTGTTTCTATTTAAGCACTCTCAGATTACATATCCTGTTGCTCGGTATTCTTGCAGAAAATCAACGATTCTTTTGGTTTCCGTGAGAACAACATTCAGTTGCACTAGATGAAACGACGTGTCTTGATACAGTGTTGACGGCAAACAAAATATCACACCAAACGGATATTGCTAAGAAAAATTAAAAATGTTTGATTGCACAGTTATGTTTGGGACGCAATCAAAGCATTCCCGATGTCACTTGCCTGATGAAGGATTGCTGTGACACTCAGTATTAGGTATTACCACGTTGTGTCAAAAGTAGGCTTCAAAGGTAAGTATGTTGTGCTTGGCCATAATATTTGACACCAGTACATTACAGCTGCAAACAGCGTGTAGATTCTCTGGATTTTTCAGAATAATAATACTTCTTCTGAACTACTAGCCACATAACCGGCAATATGTTTTAGTCATGACAACCACACTGAGCAAAAAAAGCCTATGGAGTTAATATTAAGGGCAAGCGCCTCTACGGGCAAGTGCATCAATTTTATCGAGGAGGGAATCGGACAGCCAATTTCCTCTTTGTCCTTGAACCAGAAAAATCAATAAAGCGTCAATGACAGCATTTCGTCTGTATTCAAAATAAGGAACCGCAGTACAACAACGTTTTCTCCTGGTGACTCAGCTTGGACGTACAGTGAAGAATAGGTGAAAAGTGTTTGTCCTTCACAACTTTAAGTTTCTTTAACTTGGAACACCGTCACTGGAACTGATTGAATCTTGGATAAGGGAACAAAAATAGTGGCCATGGATATACATACGTACACACACACACACACACGCACGCACACGCACACATACACACACACACAAACACACGTATACGTACATACATAAACAAATAAGCACATATACAGTACGTAGATACTTATCTAAGTATGTGTCTACGTATGTATGTATGTATGTATATCTGATGTGTGTATGTGTTTATTTGTGTATGTACGTGCAAACATATATGTATCTGTATGTATATGTGTGTGTGTGTATGTGTATACACACACACACACACACACACACGAAGGGGTGCTGATAAGTCCTTAGCCCGACCAGGAAAGAAATAAGCTACAGCGACAAAACTCGGAATTTATTCAACATACTCCCATGAAGCTCAATAAACTTCTTAGCCCGTTGCTCAAACTTTTGCAAGCCACTCAGAAAAAGTTCGAAGAAGATTGTCTGTCCAACCAGGTCTCCGCGGCAGCAATGACCTCCGCTTCGAACGAAAAATGGCGACCTTTCAATTGTTTTTTCAGTCCAGGGAACAGGTGGTAGTCCGACGGGGCCAGATCCGGAGAATAGGGTGGGTGAT
>Ga0123353_10015861_pt1 | contig 10975 bp, 11 predicted proteins | sample TergutLab28metaG_3_FD_92763 | JGI IMG/M metagenome (GOLD analysis project Ga0123353, IMG submission 92763) | Labiotermes labralis P3 segment gut microbial communities from Petit-Saut dam, French Guiana - Lab288 P3 | ecosystem: Host-associated > Arthropoda: Insects > Digestive system > Gut ... | reverse complement strand
GTTCGTCACTTTTCGTTTCTTAAATTGAAATGGTACAGCACGACATTAGACACAAAGATAGAACTCAATGTGCCAAGCACTATGGCGAACATCATGGCCAACGAGAATTCACGCAAGACCGTGCCGGCAAAGAAATACAAACCGGCCATGCACAATATTGTCGTGATGTTCGTGATAACCGTCCGTCGCAGCATTTCGTTAATGGACAAGTCGATAACATCGTCCTGTGGCATCTTGTGGTATTTTCGCGCGTTCTCGTCTATTCGGTCATAGTTCACAACCTTGTCGTTAGTGGAATATCCCAGTCCCATAAGTATGACGGCGATTGCGGTCTGATTAAATTCCAGCCCCACAAGAGAGAAGAACCCAAACATGATGACAAAGTCCAACACCAAGGAAACCAAGGAGCCGACAGCATACCCACCCCGATACCGTATCCAGATGTATATGGACATCAGGATGAATGCAAAGATGACGGCCATGATTCCGCCGCGGATAAGTTCCGCGCCTATCTTGGGTCCGACCACCTGAACCTGGCGGTATTCAACTTTGTCGTCCAAGATTTCCTTGATCTCGCGGACGATTTGGTTTTGCTGTTCTTCCGTAGAGTCCTTTTTCAATCCCACACGCACAAGCATCGTTCTGGTTTCAGAAAACTCTTGCAATTCCGGCGAGAGAGCAGCCAAATCATGCCGCATCCTGTCGATGGTATAATCGGTGGACAGCGGCGCGACTTCTATCGCTATTCCGCCGGCAAAATCGATGCCATAGTTAAGACCCCTGAAAATCAAGGAAGTGATGGAAAGCACAACCATCACCACCCATACGGCATACGCTGTTTTCCGATATTTCATAAATTTAAACTGCATTTTAAAAACCTTCGGTTTTTTGTGGTTCGTGTTCGTGGTTCGTATTTTGATATTTATTACGAACAACGAATCACGAGTTCCGAGCCTCAAATCCAATCTTTCTGTTCTTTCCGCCCATGTACACATCCACCATCACGCGCGACAAGGCGACACAGGTGAACAAGGTGGTTATGATTCCGATAGACAGCGTCACGGCGAACCCGCGTATAGGTCCGGCACCAAACTGGAACAGAACCAAGGCGCAAATCAGTGTGGTAAGGTTCGCGTCCAGAACCGTCTTGAATGCCCGGTCAAATCCAGCATCAATTGCACGCAAGGGTGAAGACCCGCCGCGCAGTTCATCTCGTAATCGTTCGAACTGCAACACATTCGCGTCAACCGCCATACCGAGCGTCAAAGCAATACCAGCGATTCCCGGCAAAGTCAGCGTTGCGCCCAACAGCGCGGAAATCCCGATAATCATCATCAGGTTTACCAACAGCGCGATATTGGCGATTATTCCGAACCCGCGGTAAATGACCAGCATGGATATGATTACCATCAAAACGCCGATAATGGCGCCAAGGCGTCCGGCCGTGATAGTGTCAGCACCAAGTCCCGCACCAACGGTGCGTTCTTCAACAACAGTCAAAGGTGCGGGCAGCGCACCGGATCGCAACAGCACGGCCAAGTCCTTTGCCGACTGCACCGTGAAGTTTCCGGAAATTTGGCCGCGGCCGCCCGGTATCGGTCCACGAATAACCGGCGCGGACAGAACTTTGCCGTCCAGAACTATGGCGAACCTTTCGTTCACATGTTCGGCCGTCAGCCGTCCGAACCGCCGTCCGCCCGCCGAATCAAAGACCAAGGTCACAACCGGCATATTATGTTCATCAAACGAAGCCTGCGAATCAATCAAGCTTTCGCCCGATACTTCCACACGAGTAAAAACCGGAATAAACTGTGACGGATCGTCTATATAGGGCATGAACTCTGTGCCGGCGGGCGGGCGGCCCAGTTCCATCTGTTCCCGTGATACGGTTTCGTTCACCAAGTGAAATGTCATCTTTGCGGTCTGGCCGATAAGGTCTTTTATTCGTTCAGGATCGTCCACCCCCGGAAGCTGCACCATTATATATCTGCCGCCTTGGGTTTGAATAGAGGGATCTTTGGTGCCAAGTGCGTCGATACGCCTGCGCACAATCTCGATAGAACGGTTCAGCGCGTCTTCCACCATTTTTGCCCTTTGCGCGGCGGAATACGAAACGGTTATGGTATCCCCCCTGACATCTATATCCGCGCTGTCACCAAATTCGGCGCGCAGACGCCCGCGTGCCCGTGACACATCGGCGGAATCACGGATTACGACTGTAATCCTGTCGCCGTTGTTGCGCAGATCGGAAAACCGTATTACGCCCCGATCACGGTTCAGCAGCGACGCGCGCGTGGTATCATAAAGCTGAACCGTCTTTTCCCTGAACATAACATCGGTGTCGACTTCCAGCAAAAGCTGCGCCCCGCCTTTCAAGTCCAGTCCCAGTGCTATGGGCCCGATCCATGACGGAAAGTTCTTTGTTTCGCTGGGAAACAAAGTCGGCACAGCCAACAGGCAGCCGAACACGGCGATAAGTACGATTATGAATTTTTTTACCATAACATTTACCTTTTACGATTATTCCACATTCGCCACGGCGCCTTTCGGAATTTCCACCACGACGCCTTTTGCGATTTCAACTTCTAGGTTTTTTTCGCCGATTTTCTTGACGACCCCAAAGATTCCGCCCGATACGAGTATCTTGCTGCCGACCTTTAGCGTTTCGAGCATTTTCTTGTACTCGGCCTGGCGGCGCTTGTTCGGCATGATAAGAAAAAAATAAATGACCGCGAATATAATCGCACAGTAAAGCAACATTCCCAGAATGCTGTTATTTGCAACTTCCATTTCCATGGTAATCTCCTTTGTTTCTGGGGAATTTATAGTAAAAAAAGAGCCAATAGTAAAGGGAAAAATAGCTACCTTTCAAACCACCCGTCCAACTCTCTAAAAGGGATGACTTTATATACCGGACGACCGTGATTGCATTGACCGGCGCGCTCGGTCGCCTCTATATCACGCAAAAGTGCGTCCATTTGGGCCATATCAAGCCTTTGCCCTGCGCGGACGGAATGATGACAAGCATGACCCGCCAGTTTCAGGTGCAGTTTTTCGGATAATTTAGATGAATGTCCCGTGGCCCGTACCTCTGCCGCTATATCGCGCAGCATGGCGGCCCAATCCAAATCCCAATCGGCGGGCTTTTCATATATGGCGATGGCATCCTCGCCGAATACATCCAGTTTTAGGCCACTGTTGGTCAGTTCCTCTGCAACCTCTATAACCGCTGCGACCTCTTCCGGTTTTAATTTGACTACCAAGGGCACCAGCAAAGGCTGGCGATTGATTTCGCGGGAACGCAACCGTTCATAAGTTATTCGTTCATGCGCGGCATGTTGATCCACCACAACCAGACCGGCATGATTTTCCGCAATGATATATTTGTTGCCAATCTGACCTATCACGCGACCCAAAGGACCTTGGCCGGTATTCGGTATTCGGCATTCGGTATTTGGGACGCTGTTTGATAAATCGTAATTTTTTACAGGCTCGCGGACGCTGTGTGTTGCGACACTTTCCCCAGCGCTCGGTGCAGTAAAAAGAAAAGAAGACTTTAGATGTTGTGCAATCTCACCTGCGCTTTGCACTCTGCGCTCTTCGACCTGCCGTGCCAGCGGCACGGCCAGCGCATCGCGCAGAGTCCGGATTATAAAAGACCTGATACGGGCAGGTTCCAGAAAATGAACTTCCGTTTTTGCGGGCGACACATTGACATCAACTTCACGCGGCGGTAATTCCAGATAAAGCGCGCACAGCGGAAATTCGCGCGTGCTCATCACATCTGCATATGCAGCGCGCAAAGCCCCCACCAGAACTTTATCCTTTACAGGCCGACCGTTCACGAACAGATATTGATCGACACTGCCGGCGCGACGTAATGTAGGTTCTGAAATAAAACCGAACAATCGGTATTCGGTATTCGGATTCGGTATTCGGTTTTGAGACACACTCCGAATACCGAATACCATATCCGAATACCGAAGCTCTATCATTCGACCTTGAACATCATCGCCCATTATCGCGACTATCCGTTCAGCCATCGGCTGGCCTTTTGGAAAGCGCCATTTGTTATTCAATATGAACCCAACATCAGGCCTAGATAGGGCCAGACGCTTTACAGCATCTACAATACCCATCATTTCCGCACGGTCAGAACGCAGAAATTTCAACCGCGCCGGAGTCTTGGAAAAAAGATTTTCCACCCGCACGCGGGTGCCGGATTCCCAAGCGGATGGTTTTATTTCGCCGGTGGAACAATTTAGCGAAAGTCCAGAAGCACCGTCTTTCGCTTTTCTTGTATCTATCGTCATATCGCTGACGGATGCGATGCTGGGCAACGCTTCACCACGAAATCCCATAGTGGTTATGTTCAGTAAATCGCCTGTATCCAGCTTTGAAGTTGCATGCCGCATGATACACCGGGCAAGGTCTTCGCGTGACATTCCGCCGCCGTTATCGATTATGTTTATCAGGGTCCGCCCGCCGTCGGCAACATCGATTACTATCTGGTCCGCGCCCGCGTCCAGCGCATTTTCGATTAATTCTTTTACCACCGATGCGGGACGTTCCACCACTTCGCCAGCGGCGATTTGATTTATCAGGTCATCAGGCAAAACGCGTATCGGCAAAATATGCTCCATTATGTTAATCGCCAAATTTGACGTCTATTATTTCGTACTCTTTTTCCCCGGCCGGGGTGCGGACGATGCAGGTATCCCCTTTGCACTTTCCGACAACGGCACGACCGAATGGCGAAGTGCAGGCAACGATTGCCTTGCCATCGGCTTCTATGTCCGACAACAACTGGCATTGCAGTTTGTTGCCGTCTTCATCCTCTACCACAATGGTCGCACCGAACATGACGCGGTCGCCGGTCAGTGACGATATATCGATAACTTGGGCGTTCTTTATGGTGCCCTCTAAATATCCTATGCGCTTGTCAATATGGCGCTGGCGTTCCCTTGCGCTGGAATATTCTGCATTTTCGCCAAGGTCACCATGTGCGCGCGCGATTTGCACGGCTTCTATAATCGCCGGCCGGTCTATTTCTTGTAATTGTTTCAATTCTTTCACCAGCGCATCGAACCCAGCGCGAGAGATTGGCTTCTTATTTTCCATATCACAGTCCATTTGCTTTTATTCACTTTTACCATTATAATAGAGAAATCGTGCAAATAAAGCCAAAAATTTTGACCATATTCCTTATGCGCAGGTTCCTGTCGGCCCTGTTGCTGATCTTGCTTATCGTATGCGGAGTGATATTTTCAATCACATTTATCGAAAAGCTGCCGGGATCAGCCGACGCCACCGACGCGCTTTGGACTTCGTTCGTGCTGTTGCTGGAATATATTCCGCTGTTTTTGCCGCTGGCCACCTTTATGGGCACGTTGTTGGCCTTTTATAACCTTACCCGATCGTCCGAGAGCATTATAATTTCAGGCGCCGGATTGTCCCCATATCAAAGCGCAAAGCCGTTCCTGATTATGGCGGCCTTGGTCGGGCTGTTCGCTACATTCGTGATGAACCCATACGCGGTAAGCGTCGCCAGCAAAAACCCGACACACGAACATATAGAACTTACTGATGACGCCATCTGGCTGCGCGAGACTACGGATGACGGTACCCTGACCCTGCGCGCCGAAAAGGTCAGACGCGATAAATCCGGCGGCCTGATATTCGGCCGGGCGACCGCGTTCATATTGTCGGAAGATTCCAAGTTTAAACAGCGCATAGAGGCCACAGAAATATTGCTGGCCGACGACGAGTTTTCGGCCAGAAACGCAACCCTGTACGGTGTGGACGGAATTCCTGTCCAACAAGCTAGGTGGCGTATGCATTCACTGATGACACCTGAAAATGTATTGGAAAGACACCTGACGCCGAAACAAATAACTGTATGGAGGCTGCCCGGATTTATCCGTAATATGGAAAGAACTGGACTGAACCCGCGGGGGCACTTGGTGCAGCTGTGGACCTTGCTTTTCCTGCCGTTGACGCTGATCGCAATGGCAACATTGGGCGTTGCATTTTCACAAACACGCCAGCGCCGTAATTTCAGTTTCGGCACAAAATTCAGCATCGGGATTCTGGCCTGCTTTGCGCTTTACTTCATAATAAATGTGTTCGGGGCGCTGGGAACCAGCGGAGGCTTACCGACGCTCCTTGCCGTTTTGGCACCGCCGCTGATAGTGCTGTTCGGCGCGGCGATATTCATCGTGTCTTATGACACCATATAAAATTAAAGAGGATTGAACCTAAATGCCATTAAGAAAAAAAAACGCTTTGCGAAACAGAATTATTGTGTTTTCTTTGCTGGCGATAATTATCGCGCTGACGGTCATATATTTTCAACCGACACAGCATCTGACTGAAATAGTCCTGTTCCCATAATGCCAAGCCATATAGACATTTTTTTAGAAGCTCTTGTTGCTGAAAAGGGTCGCGCGACTAAGACCATCGGTTCTTATCGTTCCGACTTGGAATTGGCCGAACAGACATTAGGACCACTTTCCAGAATATCCGGTGAAGAAATCCAGAAATATCTGGCCGGGTTGTCGCGCCAAGGGCTCGCAGCCAGCAGCATCGCCAGAAAAACATCCGTGTTCCGTCAGTTTTATAAATTCTTGGCGCTTGAAAAAATCATATCTACAAATCCGGCTGCGATTCTGGAATCGCCAAAAATAACAAAAAAAATCCCAAAGCATCTTACCCGCGACGAAATAGAACTGCTGATATCTAGCGCCGGCGATTTCCGGAATTCGCGGCGGCTGAGGGCCATGTTGGAACTGCTTTATGCTTCGGGTCTGCGCATATCGGAACTGTGCGAATTGCAAATAAGCCAATTATTGGGCGACAAACTTTTGATACGCGGCAAAGGCGCGAAAGAGCGACTGGTTCCGATACACGAAGAAGCAAAGCGCGCACTGGACAGTTACATGGAAATTCGGGAACATTTTCTGAAAGGCAACCCCACCACCAGCAAATATGTATTCCCCAGCAGCGGGGCCGCCGGCCACCTGACCCGTGACGGATTCTTTAAGGCATTGAAAAAGTGTGCCGTCCTTGCAGGGATTGTCCCACAGCGGGTCAGCCCGCATGTGCTGCGCCATTCATTTGCATCACATCTGTTGGCGGGCGGCGCCAACCTGCGCGCGATTCAAACGATGCTGGGGCACGAAGATATCGCCACTACGCAGATTTATACTCATGTAATGCCGGACGCTTTGCGCGCGGCGGTTTTAAAACATCATCCGCTGGCGGGAAAAAATCATGATTAAAAAGTGCGATTATCCAAACTGCGAAAAGGCCGGTATTTGCCGGGCACCCAAAAGTCGTTCTTTGAACGAGTATCATCATTTTTGCAAAGATCATGCGGCCGAATATAACAAGAACTGGAATTATTATCAGGATATGAGTGCCGAAGAAATAGAAGCGGACTGGGAACGGCAAACTTTCGGCGCGCCCCTGAAAGATAAAAAACAGGCAGTGGCCGATACTGCGGACTACTTGAATTTCCTGAACGACTTTATCGCGGGACGCGGGGCGTTCGATAAAATACCAAAGAAATCGTCAGTGCCGGCGTCAGTAGTAAAAGCGCTGAAAACACTGGAACTGCCGGTAACGGCGGGAAAAGCCGATGCGCGCGCGGCGTATCGCCGCCTGGCGAAACAATATCATCCAGACACCGCGAAAAAATTAAATGCGCGCGCGGCCGCCGCAAAGTTTGCGGAAATATCCGAAGCGCACAAAACGTTGGAAAAATATTTCAAAGGATTTGGCGCCAAAAATTAGCGTTCAAAATTTCCAGCGGAAAACATAATCGGAACCAACAACCCGCAAACTTTTTAAACTGGCGCTTTTACTTTGTCCGACGTTTCCATATTTCAAAAATTATCCAAGGGAACGGGGTATCGGTTTCTCTGACGGTATAGCCTTCGAACGCTGTCATCATTCCCCCAACCGGCATCATCTCTCTCGCGCCGTCCTCGTGAAAAATACCGACATGTTCGTATCCGATTTCTGGAAAATAAGCGTCTTTGCCAACATCATTCTTGCAAAGGGCATAAGTTTCTTTTTGCGCCAGATAAAACTGCGAATCTTCGGACGGGTCAAAATCCTTGAAATAAACATCGCCCTTGCAGTATCCGTCCGGGAATGTGGTTTTAATTACGGTATCGACCAAAGGATTGTCGATTTCCGGTGTTCCGAACATATCCGGCCAAGGCTGTGTGGTGCGCAGCGCCGTGCGGTATAGCCCCAGGCCACCGGCAATGACTATGTTGTAAAAATTGCGGTAATGCTGGCACGCAGAATACAAATCTTCGAATACCAATGCGCCGCCCTGCGGACTTATAAGATTTTGGCCCATTGTTTTCGAAACTATCGCGCACGGCCGGTTTTTCAAAGGGAAACAGCCGACTTGCCCCATAGTCAGCGAGGTATTCTTCCCAAACAGCACCGGATTGTTTATGGTGTGCTTTTGAAACCATTTGGAATCGAACGAAGACACCCAAGGCAGCCCGTCGCCCTTACCAACCAGTCCGCTTTCGGTTGCAGCATAAATCATGTGAATTTTAGGGAACGAGAGTTTTTTCTTATCTGTCATGGTTAAACCTTTTGGTGTTGCCCTCTCTATGCAAAATACTACAACTAAATTGCGTTAAGTCAAGTTATTTCCCAAGACACAGCTGTCCGAACACGGAACCCATGACTTCATCCGCCCCTATGATTCCAAGGATTTTGCCGATACTATCCGCCGCCGCGCGTACATGTTCGGTGAAAACTTCGTGGCTTGTGGTTTGTGGCTCGTGGTTCGTAATTGCTGATTTTAATTCTTGGGACGCTTTCTCTAACAACTCTTTCGCGCGCGCGTTTACGACTACATCGGATTCCGCGCCATCCAGCCGTGCATGAATCTCTTGCTTAATGCGGGTCAACAGTTCGGGAATGCCATCGCCGGTCAAGGCGGAAACAGATAGTTGATAGTTAATAGTTGATAGTTGAGATTCATTAATCAAATCACACTTATTACAAACAATGATTACATTGTCTTCTTTTGTGCTTTCCGCTCTCCACTCTCCACTCTCCACTCTAATAACCAGGTCCGCATTCTCAATTTCCACATTAGTGCGGTCTATCCCCATTTTTTCAATCGCATCTTTGGTATCACGCAAACCGGCTGTATCCGACAATCGGACAAGATATCCGTCCATATCAATTTCTGCAGACACTACATCGCGGGTGGTTCCGGGGATATCGGAAACAATCGCGCGGGATTCCCCGACAAGCCGATTGAACAACGAAGACTTTCCCGCATTTACCGGCCCAACGAGGGCGATATTGAACCCCGCCCTGACCGCGCGGGCGGCGCCTGCGCGGGAAAGTGCGAATGCAATTTCGTCATGCAGCGCGCGTGTCCGGGCAAGCAGAGTTTCGCCTATATTCGCGGGCAATTCTTCGGCCGGATAGTCCAGCATGGCGGCTGAATAAGCCGCAACCTCTATCATTTCATTGCGCCAGCGCATGTATACAGTACTGTCCGCACCGGCTGCAGTGCGCAGGGCTGCACGGCGCTGCCGTTCTGTCCGTGAGTCCAATAAAGTGGTCAAGCCGTCAACTTCTATCAAATCCATCTTGCCGTTATCAAATGCACGGCGGGTGAATTCGCCGGGCGCGGCCAGTCGGGCACCCTTTGATTTCAAAGCTTCAAACAATTTTTCGATTACAGCCTGACTGCCGTGAACATGAAATTCAATGACATCTTCGCCAGTGAATGAATTCGGAGCCGGGAAATAAATCACAATCGCACGATCAATCTTTTCGCCGTCGGTCAAGTCGGCCAAAGTCGCCACACGCGGGATAGGTTTTTGTCCGACAATCTGGAAAAACTTTTCCGGATTATTTCCGGACAAGCGAACAACAGCGACGCCCGCCTTTCCCTTTCCCGACGATAATGCAAAGATGGTATCGTTCATTTTTATTTCACGATTTCTTTCAAGGCCAAGCGGACAAGTACCCCGACATCGGCGTCAGGATTTTCCTTTGCCAGTTTTTGTGCCAGTTCCGCGACATCCGCACGTCTGTATCCCAATGATTCCAAAGCGGACAACAAATCGGACAATGTGGAATCGCCGCCGCCGGCCAGTCCCCAGTCCGCGGCTCCTGTTTTTCCTTTCAGTTCTACTATTATTTTCTCTGCCACTTTTTTGCCTACGCCGGGCGCGGTTGCAATAGTTTTCGCATCGCCCGTTGCAATCGCGGAAAGCAGAACATCCGGCTTCAGAGTGGACAGTATTGCCATCGCTACCTTTGGCCCCACCCCAGATACGGTCGTGAGTGAATTGAACAATTCCTGTTGTGCCAAGGACGCGAACCCAAATAAACGGATTGAATCTTCCCGCACCACGGTTTCAATCCACAAAGCCACGGTAGATTTCGGCGTCAGGTATTCAGGGCAGTAAACCTTGTACCCCACACCGGACACCATGATAATGGCGTATCCGTCGCCTATATGGTCAACTATTCCTTGCAATTTGCCAATCATTTGTTATCCTTTTGGTTCCATAATAAACGACAAAACCCGAAAAGGCAAGAGTCATGGCAGGTCACAGCAAATGGCACAATATCATGCACCGCAAGGGGGCCCAAGACGCGGCGCGGTCGGGTTTGTTCACCAAACTTGCGCGGGAAATCACAACCGCGGCAAAACTGGGCGACCCAAGCCCTGAAAATAACCCCCGCCTGCGTGTGGCTATTTTGAACGCTCGCAAGAATTCCATGCCTAATGACAATATTAAACGCGCGATAGACAAGGCCTCTGACAAAAACACTGAAAACTATACGGCCGTCCGGTACGAAGGATACGGCCCCGGCAGCGTTCCGATAATTGTAGAGGCTCTGACCGATAACCCCCGCCGCACCGTGCCGGAAGTCCGCGCTACATTCGCCAAAAACGGTGGAAACATGGGCGAAG